>SMVB01232065.1_pt1 | contig 209628 bp, 201 predicted proteins | sample 2456461 | NCBI WGS metagenome assembly SMVB01 (sample SAMN11095934, study PRJNA526329) | marine sediment metagenome | biome: Marine sediment; feature: Surficial sediment; material: Deep marine sediment; isolation source: Hadal surficial sediment | place: Pacific Ocean | collected 2014-05 | depth...
CAACTATATCGCCACCCCAGGTTTCTGCGCAAACGCGCGTCAGCGCCGCTGTCAGCGTCGTCTTGCCATGGTCAACGTGACCAATCGTGCCCACGTTTACGTGGGGCTTTTTACGTTCAAATTGCTCTTTTGCCATCTTGACAGTCTCCTAAATCGGCCTGCGCCACGTCTTACTAATAATTCCTGAATTTCCAACTGTCCGTAGACAGCCACTTAACTCTTCTAACCACTTCCAAACTTGCTCATTCCTCTCAGGAAATGGAGCTCATAACCGGATTTGAACCGGTGACCTCTTCCTTACCAAGGAAGTGCTCTACCAACTGAGCTATATGAGCCCTGCAACTTCTGGAGCGGGTAGCGGGGATCGAACCCGCATCATCAGCTTGGAAGGCTGAGGTTCTACCATTGAACTATACCCGCCAAACACCACTACCTACGCGCTATTCCCAGCACTAATCTTGGTGGAGGGGGGTGGATTCGAACCACCGAAGCTTACGCGTCAGATTTACAGTCTGATCCCTTTGGCCACTCGGGAACCCCTCCGAAAGGCGGCGTATTGTCCTTGCGAGTCCCCCCTTTGTCAACCATTAATGCCAATAAAATTATCAACTTACACAGTGCCTGACAGGCCCCGTGAAATATGGCCTGTAGCGATTTGCCCCGCCGCGCGGAACAGCGTCAACATCCAGCCGCAACAAAGCTTCGCTATACGACTATTTGTACCAGCCCCGAAAGGGCAATTGATCTACGTCAAGCCACTGATCGTTCACCCCCATTTCTAACGCAAATAGGGTATGAATGGAGGCCTGTACCTGCGCGATAGTCCCTTGCCACTTATCGTATTCACCAGGAGAACACCCGCATGACAGCCCATCAACCGACAGACGTCGAAATTCTTTACCGCAAGGCACAAGAGCTTGTTCCCATCCTGCGCGCGCGCGCCAGTGAAACAGCCGCCCTGGGCAAATTGCCGGAGGCGACCATTGAGGCCATGCAGGAGGCCGGTTTCTTCCGCATCATGCAGCCGGCAAGGCACGGCGGCTTCGAAATGGAGCCGGAAGTGTTTTTTCGCGTGCAAATGACCCTGGCCGAGGGCTGCATGTCTACCGCCTGGGTATTGGGCGTGGTCGCCATACACAATTGGCAGCTGGCCCTGTTCGATGAGCGCGCCCAGCAAGATGTCTGGGGCGAAGACCAGAGCACCCTGATTTCCTCTTCCTATATGCCTGTCGGCAAGGTCAGCCGGGCTGAGGGTGGCTACCAACTGAGCGGCCACTGGGGTTTCTCATCGGGCTCCAAACACTGCAAATGGGCCTTTCTGGGTGCCATGATACCGCCAGAAAATGAGGGAGGGGCGCCGGATTACCGGACCTTCCTGGTGCAGCGAGCGGATTACGAAGTCGTCGATAATTGGGATGTCAGTGGCCTGGAAGGCACCGGCAGCAACGATATTGTGGTTGAGAATGCCTTTGTGCCGGGATACCGCACCCACCGCGCACAGCATGGCTTTGAGTGCGACAGCCCCGGCAATGCCGTAAACACGCACCCCATTTACCGGTTGCCCTTCGGGCAAATATTCGTGCGCGCGGTGTGCAGCTCCGCCGTCGGCGCCCTCAAAGGGGTAACCGACAGCTATATTACGGTTAACAAGGACCGGGTCGGGCTCAACGACGGCAACAAGATCGCCACCGATCCCGATGCACAAATGGCATTGGCGATGGCGATTTCCACCGTCGATGAGTGCGAGATCATCATGTTCCGCAATTTTGACAAGATGCTGGAAGCGGCCGAGGCCGGCGCTACCTTGAGCATAGGGGAGCGCATAAAGATGCGCTTTGATGCCTCGCTGGTCGCTGGCAAGTGCAGCGATGCTATCAATCAGATGTTTATCTCCTGTGGTGCCCAGGGCATCTTTCGCGACCACCCCCTCAACAGGGCCTGGCTGGATATCAATGCGGGTCGCACCCATGTGGCCAATAACCCCTTCAAATTTGGCCGCAACCTGGGTGGCACCCTGATGGACGGCGAAAATACGGATTTCTTCCTGTAATGCGCGGACACAAAGAACAGGGGAGTAGATAGCACATGGATATTCGTGCACTGGCGTACATCCGCATAGAAAGTACCGATCTTGAGGCGTGGCGGGAGTTTGGCACCGGCATCCTCGGCATGATGGTGGCCCCCGGCATGGAATCAGACGGCTGCCTGTACCTGAAAATGGACGACTACAGCTACCGCTACTGCATTGTTGCCGGGCAGCGAGATCAATTTATCTGTGTGGGCTGGGAAGTACCGGGAGAGGCGGCCTTTCGCCAGGCCCAGGATGAACTGAACGCGCAGGGCGTCTTGTGGACTGAAGGCTCGCCCGAAGATGCCAGGCAGCGCAATGTAAGAGGCTTTATGCGCCTGCAGGATCCCGGTGGCCAGCAGTTGGGAATTTGTTACAACCCGCGACTGGACTATGCGCCACTGTTATCACCCGTAGGAGTCAGCGCCTTCGAAACCGGTTATCACGGCGACATGGGGCTGGGCCATATCGCCATGCAAACGCCCTGCCTGGAAGAGACGCACCGTTTCTATACCGGGGTGTTGGGCTTTGGCCAAACCGACTATATGCACTTTCACTTCAAGCCTGAGCCTGATGATCCCGGCCAGGGCCTGCACTTTCTGCACGCCAATAATCCGCGCCACCACAGCCTGGCCCTGTATGAAGACAGCGAATCTCACCCGGGTAACCTTGTGCACTTGATGGCAGAGGTAAGCAGCCTGGATGATTTCGGCCGTTTTCTGGATCGCATCCACGAAAGCGGCACCAAGGTGGTAACCGCCATGGGCAGACACACCAACGACAAGATGGTTTCCGCCTACGTTGAATCACCGGCTGGCTTCGCGTTGGAGTACGGCTTTGATGGCGTACAGATCGACTGGCAAAACTACACACCTACCGAGAGCAGCACCACAAGTCACTGGGGCCACCGCTGGAACCAGGGCTAAAAGAATCCCATTACCAACCTATGTGAGGTACACATCATGACTGCGGCAGAAAAAATTCAACCCTACATCATCAAAGCCGACGACAGGCCCGAGCGCTACGCCCGCGGCTGGTATGTGATCGGCAATTTCTCCAGTGTCACCAGCGAGCCCCGCATGCTGGAGGTGTTCGGCGTCAAGCTGGTTGTCTATCGGGGCCTGGAAGATAACGCTGTGCACATACTGGACGCCTACTGCCCCCATATGGGTGGCGATTTGAGCGGCGGCAAGGTCTGCGGCAATTCCGTGGTTTGCCCGTTCCATCTGTGGAGTTGGGGCGCCGATGGTGTCTGCGACGACATACCCTACGCCGACAAGATTCCCGATAAGGCAGTGATTAAAGCCTGGCCTATTCTGGAGAAAAACGGCCTGGTGTTTGTCTGGCAAGACCCGGAGGGCAATGCCCCCATTGCCGAGCAGGAGCCTGAGCAAATGGCTGACTGGTATTGCGGCGAATGGACCGATTGGGAGATGGCTGCCATTCCCATCGAAACCCTGGGTCGCGAGCTGGTCGACAATATGGCCGACATGGCCCACTTTGGGCCCATCCACTACTCCACCGTCAAATCCTTCCGGAATACGATGGACGGTCACAAGTTTGTGCAATATATGGTGGGCGGTCACGACATCCTGGTGGAAGGCGACGCCGGCCTCATTACCAGTGTCGCCACCTACGAAGGCCCCGCCTATATGACGACTACCATGACTGGCACTATGGACGGCCATGCCATGACCGTGCATCTGCTGGTTAGCCACGTGCCAGTGGACATGGAAAATTTTGTGATTAATTTCGGTGTCATGATGAAGAAAGACCCCGCTGCATCTGAAGCTGAGAACAAGACCATGGTGGAGGCCTATACGGAAAAGAACATCGAGTCATTCCAGCAGGATGTGGCCATCTGGAACAACAAGTGCATCATCGACAACCCGCTGATGTGCGACGGTGACGGCCCGGTTAACCTGGTGCGCAAGTGGTACAGCCAGTTTATGACCGACGTCGCTGACGTACGCGATGACCAAGTGCGTGCCCGGGAGCATGTCACCATGGAAGGTCCATCAGTAGAAGAGGTTATCGCCGCTATGTAGAGTGGCACCCGATAAACTATGCGCACAAAAAAAGGCCCGCTCGAATTATCGAACGGGCCTTTTTCATAATTTGGAGCTGGTGACACGAATTGAACGCGCGACCGGCTGATTACAAATCAGCTGCTCTACCTACTGAGCTACACCAGCAAAGAGGCGCGCATTCTAGTCAAACTCCACCCGGCTTGCAATAAGCATATAATTTTTCGAACTTGGATAAATCCACGGCTTACCACTTATACTTCCCAGCCGGAATTATAAGGAAAAATCATGCCTTTAATTGAAACACTGTTTCCCCTGGGAATTGCCCAATACCTGACCGGTGGGCTGATCATTGGGCTGGCTGTCAGCTTTTTATATGTCTCCACCGGCCTGGTCGGCGGCATGAGCACGTTCTTTAGCAGCACGTTGTCGTTTGTATCGAATTGGAGCTTTTTCCAACAGCAAAAATTCGTCGAAACAAGGAACTGGCGATTGATATACGCCGCGGGCCTTATCCTGGGTGCTGCCATATGGGTCTTCTCTGTCGGCGAACCCTTTCAGACCACCGTCAGCTGGTGGCAATTGTCGATTGGCGGGTTTCTGGTGGGCTTTGGTGCCCGGCTCTCCAATGGCTGTACATCGGGCCATGGTATTTGCGGATTGGCCTCACTCCAGCTTCCCTCCTTACTGGCTGTGTTGATCTTTATCTCAACAGCAATGGTGTCCGCTGCTGTCGTCAACATATTGGGAGGTGTGTAGTGAAAGCATCTTCTTTGCTTAGCGTATTGATTGCCGGCGCGCTGTTCGGCTTTGGCCTGTCTTACGCCACCATGATTAAACCTGAAGTTGTCTTGTCTTTCCTGAGGTTTGAAGATTTTGGATTGCTGTGGGTGTTGGGGGCGGCGTCATTTATTACCTTGCTCACCTACCAGCTAATCCCCAGGATGCTCAACAAACCCCTGTTCGAATCCGTCTTCATGCCTCATCCCTCGATAATGGATCGCAACACCTTGGTCGGTGCAGCAATTTTCGGTCTCGGCTGGGGAATATGTGGTGTCTGTCCCGGCCCGGCAATTGCGGGTTTAGGGGCTGGCAACTGGCCCATGGCCCTTACCCTGGCCTCGGTGTTTGTCGGGGCCTATGTGCAGGGTCGCCTGGTAAAGTAGTATTTCAGGGGCAGGCCCGCTGCTCCAATTGCAGGGTATCGAAACCTGGTGCAGGCCCTTCCCGGGTCGGCCAACCCAATGCAATCAAACCTGCCCCGCTGAGGTCAAACCAGTACTGCGCGCGACTGCGCTCACGGGGGGAAATTTTAGCTGCATAACCCTGGGCCGCCACATCGCTGACCACCCGGCGCGCACGCGCCTCCTCGTGAAACAGACCCAATGACAGACTGCCCTCCAGCTCACCCATGGTAATAAGGAAATTATCAACACCAATAGCTTGCAGCTCACCGCGAATGCGTTTGATTTCGGCGGGTTCGTTACCAAGCTGCAGGTAAACCCAATAGTCTGGCGGCAGGGCGACCTGCACCTCTGCCAATTGCCAATCAACCTTCTTGCTGCCAAAAAGAGCCTGCAACTCCCGGCCCGGGGCGTCATCCAGGGGCCCCAGGCGCCAGCAGCTTTCCGGCTCTTCAAGCTCAGGCACTGATTCCAGCGCCAGTTCTGGCTGAGGTTCCAGCTCGGTTTCAGGCTGTGGTTGCGGCTCCGCCTCCTGCTCCAACTCTGGCTCCAACTCTGGCTCCAACTCTGGCTCCAACTCTGGCTCCAACTCTGGCTCCAACTCTGGCTCTGGCCTGGACTCATCCAATGCCAGTGGCTCCAGCAATTGCAGTTGCTTAATGCCTGCAATCGCTGCCTGCTCCGGTTCAGGTACAGGTTCAGATGGCCATAGAAAAAAGGCAATATTTGCCACCACAAGAATCGCAATCATCCAGTGCAGGAATCCCGGCTTCACGCTTGGGCCGCCCTCTCTTGCCTGGATGACACCGCCAACAGCGCCAAGCCATCCAACACCAGGTCCGCCGCAAAGTTGCCACCCATGGCCAGCACCGCCTGTACTACCGCGCCGTTGCCGCCGCTGAATAGCAGGGAATATTTTTCGGTTTGTTTGGACAGCGCCAGGGCTACCGCACCAGCCTGTGACAAGAGCAAGCCGTTATAGACCGCCTGTTCAGTACTGCGCCCCGGTGCTATGGAATCGCGGGGCGCGTCGGCAAACCGTACCCGGTCAGTATCTTGCAGCAATGCTTTTTCCATGGAATCAAGGCCGGGCAATATATAGCCTCCCAGGTGCTCTCCGCTGGCGGCGACAAAATCGATGGTCAATGCACTACCCGCGTCCACCACGCAAACTCCAAGGCCGCTGTCCTCGCCCGCCTGGTTCCAGGCCGCGATCATCGCCAGCCAGCGATCTACACCCATGCGCTGCGGTTCATCATAACTATTGACCAAACCGCAGGCAGAGGCAGAGCTACGCGCAAACCAGGGTGCTATGTTCCAGCGCGCCTGTGCCTCCTCCCTGACAATTGTCTCAAATTCAGAACCGGCCACACTGGATATCCACAGTTCTGCGGGCTGCTGCGTTAGCTCGGGCAAACTATTGGCGCAACTCCTGTCCATGACACCCGAATCTACAGGTTCCTGTCCACGGCACAGTCGCCACTTGGCGCGGGTATTGCCTACATCCATCTGTAATATCAAGCTTGCGGCCTCAAACTGACTTCTCCCCCATGAATCACCTGTATGTCACTACCCGTATTCAGCAATAGCGCACCGCAATCATCAATGCCCGTCACCGTGCCAGCAATTTCCTGCTCGCCGCTGTGCACCACGACACGCCTGCCGGCATAGGCGTCACGGTCCAGCCAACGCTGGCGCCAGTGTGAGAAACCCTTCTCTTCGAAACTGAAAATCAATGGCAACAACTCAGCCAGCATGGCAGCCAACAGCGCGTTGCGATCCACCTCCGCACCCACCACGCGGCTGATATCTGTCCAATTCTGATCTATATCGGCAGCCGCTGTCGCCGGCATGCGCACATTCAAACCAATACCGATCACCAGTTGGCACACACCACTGGCATCACCTGACATTTCGATCAAAATTCCGCCCAGCTTGGCATCGCCGTACAGGATATCGTTAGGCCACTTCAGCTGTACGTCATTGAGCCCAAAATGTTGCAGGGCGTCGGTTACGCCAACACTGACCGCCAGGCTGAGCCCCTGGGTAGCGGCAATGCCGCCACCCATCTCTGCCACCATGGACATATACAGGTTGGTGGCAAAAGGGCTAATCCAGTTGCGGCCGCGTCGACCACGACCAGCGGTCTGTTGCTCTGCCACACACACCAGGCCCGCTCCAGCGCCCGCGGCGATACGGCGCAAGGCCTCGGCGTTGGTGGAATCAATTACCGCCTGTATATCCAACTCCCCCAGCAATTCGGCGGCGGGGGCGGGCAAACAGGACAGGACTATTTCCCGATCCAGTAGTGGCGGCGATATGGATTCTGGCATTACTTCAACTTCCTCGGCACAGGCATCGCATCATAACAAAAATTCATACCGGCAAAGCTCAGCCTCGATTGCCAGCATTCAATCTGTCTGACTACACTGTGCACTCGTTCAAGCTTGGAGAATACGCTATGCAAACCCTCAGCCGTGAACTACTGACAGACGCCGCCAATAAATTAGTCGAATATCACCGGCAGGCATCAGAGCTCAACGAGTGGACGTTTTTTGTCGACGAAATGTATGCCAATAACTGCGTCTATACCTGCGAATACGCGGGTACCATGCTGGTCAGGGCGGATGGTATCGATGAGATCAAGGCCACCCACTACGGCCGCGACATGCAAAAGGGCTGGGAGGGCTGGACCTTTCCCTATGAAGGCGTCTATGTCGGGCAAGACAATCGTATTGTTACCCACTGGTTGAACCGGGGACCAGGCAAGAGACCAGACGGCAGCTACTACCAGACTTCCGGCATTTCTTTCCTTAGCTTCGATGAAAACTGCCAGATCGTCCTGCAATTCGACCTGTTCGACCTCGCCCACCAAATGCACCTGTGTGACGAGCTTGAGGATGCCGGCCTGCTATCCGCAGAATTAAAGCAAAACTGGGTACTGCCCATGAAGAACAAACTGCTGCAAATGCTGTCCAAAAATAACTGTTGCAACTGATCCGAAGTGCGAGAAAATGCCACTTGGCAGGAATTTTAGTTGTGCTAGAATCCGCCGCCGCTCAATGGGGTAAAAAGGACCGCTTACAGAAATGGCCGCATAGACAGTCATCTGAGCCCAGAACTGAAAGAACCGGAGTGTCATGAAACCGATTAAATTTATTGTTGCCCTAAGCCTCGCATTGACCCTGAGTGCTTGTTTTCACACCCAGCTAACGGGACCCGTGGGCGCAAGCACCATAGATGTAGCCCCTCTTCGCGACCCAAACACAATAGTCCTCTCTGGCGAAAGCTGGGATGTGGAAGATTGGATTGAACTCCAGACACAAAGTGTATGGGACGGATATACACCTTTGTTCCAGCTGTTGGTAGTCGGAATTGCTATTCCCGATACCTCGGCGCTGGACCCCAATGCCCTTTACATCGTGACCGCCAGCGGCGGCATGGATTATGACCCCTCGGCCGGGCTGGCCGCGCTGGACAGCAACCCGGAACCGGTACAGGGCAGCTGGCATCTTATCGCCACGGGCGAGCGTATCATCTCCGGCAACCTGAAAATCTCGGCGCTGACCGAAGCCATATACCAGCAAGTTCTACCCAACATCAATATCTATACTGACGATGAAATTCTGGCGCGGCTGGATGCCGCCGCACAGCTACTGGTCGCCGATGTCGGTGGCGATGGCGCCGTGACTTATGAAGACGTGCTGGTGTGGAACCGCACCGTCTTCGCGGCAAGTTATCTGGGCGATCTGGACGCCCTGGATCAACTGGCAGCGGCCATCACCGCCGGTCAGCCCCAGGATATGCTCGCCGCCAAGGCAGAGGCGGTATATGGCAGTCACAGTATCACCATGGTCACCAACTTTGGCACCATTGAAATGGAAACCCTCAACTGGGAAGCACCCATCACCGTGGCCAACTTTCTTGGCTATGTGAAAGACGGTTTCTACGACAATGTGATATTTCACAGGACTATCAACAATTTTATGATTCAAACTGGCGCGTGGAGGCTGGTAGGAACCAATTCAGTCGATCGCACGGTTCCTGGGCCGGCTATCCTCAATGAAGCGGATGGTGCTGCCTCAAACCTGAGAGGGACGGTTTCCATGGCCCTGCTGGGCGGCCAACCGAACAGCGGTACAGGCGGTATTTTTATCAACCAGGCAAACAACAGCAATCTGGACCACTCAGCTTCCTTTCACGGGCACACCGTCTTTGCCAACGTACTCAGCGGCATGGACGTGGTGGATACCATCGCCGGCCTACCCACCACTACGGTCTCTTTCATCGGCGCCGATGTGCCCATTGACATCGTTTTGATCGAATCGGTCACTATTAACGACTGACCGTACGGGAGCATCCTTTGTAGGGCCGAAGGCGGCCCCGCCGAATTGATTCGACCATAGCCCCGACACCCATACATTTGGCCGAATAAATTCGGCCCTACGAATCGTATTTGTCACTATTAGTTGACGTTAACGTTAACGTTAGCTATATTGCGATTCCTTTCCTGTAGCAGGCAGCGCCCGTGGACAATCGGCAGTACGGCATATCGGATCTGGCTCGTGAGTTTGGCATAACCACCCGAACCATTCGCTTCTATGAAGAAAAAGGCCTGCTGAATCCGCGCCGCGAAGGCCAGAAACGACTGTTTAACAGCACCGACCGGGTACGCCTGGACCTCATTTTACGCGGCAAGCGCATCGGCCTGACCCTGGAGGAGAGCCGCGGCATCATCGATATGTACGAACCCGGGCAGAGTAACGCCGAGCAGCTAAACTTGCTGTTAGGAAAGATCACCGAACGCCGTGCGCTACTGCAGGCACAAATGCAGGATATCCAACACATGCAGACAGAGCTGGACGACATCCAGCAACGTTGCGTACAAGCCCTCAAGCTGACTACCTGAAGGAAACGACATGAACACACCCTACCCCACACTCAATTTTGGCCTCGGCGAAGAGATAGATATGCTGCGTGATACGGTCTATCACATGTGCCAGAAAGAGCTGGCACCCCGCGCACAGGAGATAGACAGCAGCAACGAATTCCCCATGGATATGTGGAGAAAGTTCGGCGACCTGGGTCTGCTGGGTATCACCGTAGAGGAAGAATATGGTGGCAGTGGCATGGGCTACCTGGCACACGCGGTCGCCATGGAAGAAATCAGCCGCGCCTCCGCATCTGTGGGCCTGTCCTATGGCGCCCATTCAAATCTGTGCGTCAACCAGATTCGCAAGAACGGCAACGAAGCGCAGAAGCAAAAGTACCTGCCCAAGCTCTGCACGGGCGAGCACATCGGCGCGCTGGCGATGTCCGAACCCAATGCCGGTTCCGATGTGGTCAGTATGAAGCTGAAGGCCGAAAAGCGCGGCGATCACTACCTGCTAAATGGCACCAAGATGTGGATCACCAACGGTCCCGATGCCCACACCTACGTGGTCTATGCAAAAACAGATATTGATGCGGGTGCCAAAGGCATCACCGCCTTTATCGTAGAACGCGACTTCGCCGGCTTTTCCCAGGCTCAGAAGCTGGACAAACTCGGTATGCGCGGCTCCAACACCTGCGAGCTGGTATTCCAGGATTGCGAAGTGCCCGCCGAGAACATACTGGGAACCGAAGGTGGTGGTGTCCGCGTACTGATGTCCGGACTCGATTTCGAGCGCACTGTACTTACCGGCGGTCCGGTGGGCATCATGCAGGCCTGCCTGGACGTGGTATTGCCCTACCTGCACGACCGTAAGCAGTTTGGCCAGAGCATCGGCGAGTTCCAATTGATGCAGGGCAAGGTTGCCGATATGTATACCGAGTTAAATGCCTCACGCGCCTATCTCTACGCGGTTGCCCGCGCCTGTGATCGTGGCGAAAACAGCCGCAAGGACGCCGCCGCTGTGATCCTGTTCAGCGCGGAGAAAGCCACGCTGATGGCCTCGCAGGCTATCCAGGCGCTGGGTGGCAATGGCTACATCAACGACTACGCGACCGGCCGCCTGCTGCGTGATGCCAAGCTGTATGAAATCGGCGCAGGCACCTCTGAAATCCGCCGCATGCTGATCGGTAGAGAACTATTCAAGGAAACATCCTGAGGGATTGGCGCTATGACGATTTTGCAAAGCAAGGTGAACACCCGCGATGCCGGTTTCGCCGAAAACCGGGAGCACATGCAAGCCCAGGTCGACGACCTGCGTGAACTGGTAGCCCAAATCAAACAGGGTGGTGGTGAGAAGTACCAGCAGCGCCACAAGGCCCGCGGCAAACTGTTGCCGCGGGAACGCCTGGATGCGGTGCTGGATGACGGCTCACCCTTCCTGGAACTGTCGCAACTGGCCGCCCACAAGGTATACGAAGACAACGTGCCAGCCGCCGGCATCATTACCGGCATAGGCCGGGTGAATGGCGTGGAGTGCATGATTTTCATCAACGATGCCACGGTCAAAGGCGGCACTTATTACCCGCTCACCGTCAAGAAGCAGGATCGGGCTCAGCGTATTGCGGCAGAGAACAACTTGCCCTGTATCTACCTGGTAGATTCAGGCGGCGCCTATTTGCCATTGCAAGACGAGGTATTCCCCGATCGCGAACACTTTGGCCGCGCCTTTTACAACCAGGCACGTATGTCGGCGCAGGGCATTCCGCAGATAGCGGCCGTGCTCGGCTCCTGTACCGCCGGCGGCGCCTATATTCCAGCCATGGCCGATGAATCCATCATAGTGAAGCAGCAGGGCACCATCTTTCTGGCCGGCCCACCACTGGTCAAGGCGGCCACCGGTGAAATCGTCTCTGCAGAGGAGCTCGGCGGCGCCGACGTTCACTGCCGCACCTCGGGTGTTACCGATCACTATGCCAATAACGACCATCACGCCCTGCAACTGGTGCGCCAGTCTATAGGCCGACTTAATCGCGTAAAGCATGTTGAGCTTGACGTGCACCCCAGCCGGGAACCCCTGTTCGACGCGGCTGAAATGTACGGCATCATCCCCAAGGATACGCGGCAGCCCTACGACGTTCGCGAAATCATTGCCAGGCTGGTCGACGGTTCAGACTTTGACGAATTCAAAGCCCTGTACGGCACCACCCTGGTGTGCGGGTTCGCCCGGCTACACGGCTACCCGATTGGCATCGTCGCCAACAACGGTATTTTGTTTGGAGAATCCGCCCAGAAAGGGGCGCACTTCATCGAGTTGTGCGCACAGCGCAAAATTCCGCTGCTGTTCCTGCAGAACATCACTGGCTTTATGGTTGGAAAACAATATGAAGCCAGTGGTATCGCCAAGCACGGTGCAAAAATGGTCAATGCGGTCGCCTGTGCGGAAGTGCCCAAACTAACGGTACTTATTGGCGGCTCTTTCGGCGCCGGCAACTACGGTATGTGTGGACGCTCTTTCGACCCCCGTTTTCTGTTTATGTGGCCCAACGCCCGTATCTCGGTAATGGGTGGTGAACAGGCGGCCGGTGTATTGGCGCAGATCAAACGCGATCAGAAAGAAGCGGCCGGTGAAGAGTGGAGCGAGGCCGAAGAACAACAATTCAAGCAACCGATTCTCGATAATTACGAAATCCAGGGACACCCCTATTACGCCTCGGCGAGATTGTGGGATGACGGTGTTATCGATCCTGCCGACACCCGTATGGTGCTGGGCCTGGCCCTGTCTGCCTGTCTTAACAAACCGATAGCTGATACCCGCTTCGGCATCTTCAGGATGTGAACCAGATGCAAGAATCCACAGTTATTGTCAGTACGGACGCGCGCGGCGTAGCCACGGTAAGCCTCAATCGAGCCGACAAGCACAACGCCTTTGACGACAGCGTCATCGCTGAGCTGGACCGTGCCTTTGCCGACATTGCGGCCGATTCAAACATCAGGGTAATGGTGTTGGCATCACAGGGACGCAGCTTTTCTGCCGGTGCCGATTTGGCCTGGATGCAGAGAATGGCTGGCTACAGCCAGGCGGAAAACCTCGCCGATGCGCGCGCCCTGGCGGAGATGCTGCGCAAACTCAATAACATGCCCCAACCCACTATCGCCAGGGTACAGGGCGCCGCTTACGGTGGCGCGGTCGGCCTGGTTGCCTGTTGCGATCTCGCCATCGGTTCACAGCATGCCAAATTCTGCCTGTCCGAAGTCAAAATTGGCTTGATTCCCGCCACTATCAGCCCCTATGTCATTGCCGCCATGGGCCAACGGGCGGCGCGGCGCTATTTTATTACTGCCGAAGTAATAGATGCCGAAACCGCCTGTCAACTGGGTTTGCTGAGTGATCTTGTCGACCAGCAGGAGCTGGACGCAAGCATGGCGGCAATGACCGAAACGCTGCTAGCCAACGGCCCGCAGGCAGTCCGCGGCGGTAAGCGCCTGGTACTTGATTATGCGGACCGGGCCATCTCGGCCGAACTAATAGAAGACAGCTGCGCACGTATCGCCGCTATCCGTGTTTCTGATGAGGGCCAGCAGGGACTCAAGGCATTTCTGGAAAAGCGTGCTGCACCCTGGAGAACCGACCATGTTTAACAAAATATTAATCGCCAACCGTGGCGAAATCGCCTGCCGCATTATCAAGACAGCACATCGAATGGGCATTGCCACAGTGGCGGTCTATTCCGATGCGGACAAGAATGCCATGCACGTGGACATGGCCGATGAGGCCGTATACATAGGTGCAGCACCCGCCCGGGAATCCTACCTGCTGGGGGACAAAGTGCTGGCAGCAGCACAAAAAACCGGCGCTGAAGCCATTCACCCGGGCTACGGTTTTCTATCGGAAAATGCCGGTTTTTGTCGAGCCTGCGAACAGGCCGGTGTCATTTTCATCGGTCCCCCGGCGCCGGCGATTGAGGCCATGGGCTCCAAGTCAGCCGCTAAAAATATTATGGCAAAGGCTGGCGTACCCTTGGTACTCGGCTATCACGGCGATAACCAGGACAAATCCCTGTTGCTGGAGGAAGCCCGGAAAATCGGTTTCCCAGTGCTGCTCAAGGCGGTTGCCGGCGGCGGCGGCAAGGGCATGCGGCAAGTGCATGATGAGGCTCACTTCGACGAAGAGCTGGAAGCGGCCAGGCGAGAATCGATGAGCAGTTTCGGCGACGATGACATGCTGGTTGAGAAGTACCTGACCAAACCGCGCCATGTAGAAGTCCAGGTGTTCTGTGACAGCCATGGTAACGGCGTCTACCTGGCCGACCGGGATTGCTCTATTCAACGGCGTCACCAGAAGGTGATCGAAGAAGCGCCCGCTCCCAACCTGCCCGACGAGTTGCGCCAGCAGATGGGTGATACAGCCGTTCAGGCTGCCCAGGCCATAGATTACTGCGGCGCGGGTACAGTTGAATTTTTGCTAGATGAAGATGGCTCCTACTACTTCATGGAGATGAATACCCGCCTGCAAGTGGAACACCCGGTCACCGAAATGATAACTGGCGAGGACCTGGTCGAATGGCAGTTACAAATAGCCAATGGGTCTGAGCTGCCCAAACTACAGGCGGCTATAAAAATCAGCGGCCATGCCCTGGAAGCACGCATCTACGCTGAAGACCCCGACCAGGATTTTATGCCTGCCACTGGCAAGCTGGCTTTTTTGAGCACACCTGAAGAATCGGAATACATCCGCGTTGACACCGGCGTACGCCAGGGCGATGAGGTCAGCGTGCACTATGATCCCATGATTGCCAAACTCATAGTCTGGGATACGGATCGCCCGCAGGCGATTCGCCGCATGGCCAGAGCACTCGCTGAGTACCGCGTAGCGGGCCTGACTACCAATATTGATTTTCTCTACAACATCATCACCTGCGATGCATTTGCCGCTGCCGAGTTAGACACCAGCTTCATTGAAAAAAATCGCCCGCAGATCTTCAAACAGGAAACCTCTGACGAACATGAGGAACTGGCCCTGGCCGCTCTGTATTTGCTCTTGGCACGTGACAATGAAGCACAGGTAGCTGCCCGGCAACATGCTGATCCCACTTCACCCTGGCACAGCCATTCCGCCTGGCGCATGAATGAACCGCACCTGCACCGCCTTAACATTAGTTACCGTGACAGAAACATCGAAATTACCGCCGAGCAGGCCGGCACCACAGACCAGCCTAGTTACCAATTACATTATGAAGGGCACACGGCCCGTGTGGCGGGTCAGCTCAATGGCGACCAACTACAGGCGGACATCGATGGCTTTCGCCAGAAGTTGAGTATCGCCAGCCACGACGCTAGCTGGTCAGCGTACCGCCGCGACGGCGCCTTCCACTTCAGCCTCACGGAGACCGATACCGGCAGCGATGATGGCGACGCACCGGGCGGCAACCCGAGAGCACCGATGACCGGTATTGTCAGCGCTCTGTTGGTTGAGCTTGGGCAAGTGGTTGAAGCCGATACGCCACTGCTGGTAATGGAAGCCATGAAAATGGAACATACCATTCGCGCACCGGCCAAGGGTGAGGTCAGCCAGTTTTACTTCCAGCCCGGTGACCTGGTCGATGGCGATGTAGAACTGCTCGATTTCGAGGTGGAGGAATAACCATGGTACTGCCCTCACAGGTTCGCATCGTCGAAGTGGGACCCCGCGACGGTCTGCAAAACGAAGACCAGCCTATTGAGGTAGGTACGCGTATTGAGCTAATTCAACAACTGGCGGCAGCTGGTCTGAAAACCATTGAAGCGGGCAGTTTTGTGAATCCAAAGTGGATACCGCAAATGGCCAATAGTGAGGAGGTGTTTGCGGGCCTGCAGCGCCAGGATGGTGTCCGCTACGTGGCGCTGACTCCCAACATGCAGGGATTCGAGCGCGCACTGGCAGCAGGGGCCGATGAAGTCGCAGTTTTCGCCGCCGCCTCTGAAGCCTTCAGCCAGAAGAATATCAACTGCACCATTGATGAAAGTCTACAGCGCTTCGAAGCTGTTATGTCGGCTGCCAAAACAGCGGGCATCCCGGTGCGCGGCTATGTTTCCTGTGTACTGGGCTGCCCTTATGAGGGACAGGTGGCGTCGCAGAAAACCCTGGCCGTGACCCAGGCACTGCTGGATATGGGCTGTTATGAGGTTTCCCTGGGTGACACCATTGGCACCGGCTCCGCCGGCACCATGACTGAATTACTACAATCCCTGCTCGCTGATATTCCGGCCAATAAACTGGCCGTGCACTGCCACGACACCTATGGCCAGGCACTGGCCAATATCCTGGTAGCACTGCAGCACGGCATTGCTACCGTGGACGCCTCCGTATCCGGATTGGGTGGCTGCCCCTACGCCAGGGGAGCCAGCGGCAATGTCGCCACCGAAGACGTGGTGTATCTGCTGGATGGTCTGGGCATTGAAAGCGGCGTAGACCTGCCCAGCCTGGTCGCCGCAGGCAATTTCATTTCAGCCCAGTTACAGCGACCGAACCAATCCAGGGTAGCCCAGGCATTTTCCGCCACCGGCAGCTGACACTGGCCCCTCGGGCAAATCCTGTGTACATTCTTGCCTTGTGAGACTCTCAAGGAACCAGAGACAGTGCCCGTTTACGCGACACGCAAAATTCGCAACTTAACCGCCGCATTAATGCTGTTGTCCGGGCTCACTCACATTGGCCAACTCTGGTTTGTAAAACTGGGGGCTGATGTCGTAATGGCTGCCCTGATGGGTATGTTCTACCTGTTGATAGGACTGGGGCTTTCGGGCCAATCGCGTTTTACCCTGTGGATTGCCAGCGTACTGCCCGCCGCTGGCGCTGCGTTTGGCATTACCCGGCTCCTCGGCAACATATACCAACCCCTGTTGCTGTGGCACGTCGCGGCCGACACCCTGGTGGTGACTATGTGTATTTACATACTCATTCGCACCCGCCATTCGGATATGGATTAGCGCGATGTTTGAACCCACTATTATCTTGTGTGCATTACTGTGTGGATTGGCAGCTCGCGCCGTGGGTTTGTCGGCGTTGGTCGGCTACCTGGCAGCCGGCTTTGTACTCCATGAGCTGGGCGCCCAGGCTACAGATCGGTTGATCGACCTCGCCGATATCGGTGTCACCCTGCTGCTATTCAGTATTGGACTCAAATTGCGACCCGCCGATTTGCTGGAAGTAAAAGTGTGGGGCTCTACCCTCATCCATATGGTGATTGTGATGGCGGCCTTTACGCCGCTGTTGCTGCTGGCAAGCCAAATGCTACCAGGGGTCAACCTGGCCACCCCGCAGGCTCTGGTGATCGCCTTCGCATTGAGTTTTTCCAGCACGGTATTTGCCATACAGGTGTTACAGGAGCGCGGCGAGATGTCATCCCGACACGCCTCGCTGGCAATCGGCATACTGCTATTACAAGACATTGCCGCGGTAATGTTCATTGCCATATCCACCGGCAAGGTGCCGGAGTGGACCGCGCTGGGTCTGCTGCTACTGATTCCACTGCGACCACTGATCATTCGCCTGCTGAGCCTGTGTGGCCACGGCGAGCTATTCACCCTGTTCGGCCTGGCGTTGGCCATAGGTGGCGCCGAGATGTTCGAAGCTGTGGGCATCAAAGGGGACCTGGGCGCACTCATCCTCGGCACCTTGCTGGCTGGTAATCAGAAGGCCAAAGAACTGGGCAAGAACCTGCTGCACTTCAAAGACTTGTTCCTGGTAGGGTTTTTCCTGGTAATCGGCATGTCCGGATGGCCACACCCGGAGCTGATTTATATCGCCATCGGCATTGGCCTGTTGGCACCACTTAAAGCGCCGCTGTATTTCTGGTTGATGGCACGCCTGCATACGCCCATACGCACGGCCTTGCTGAGCTCCGCCGCTCTTTCCAACTTCAGCGAATTCGGCCTTATCGTTATAGCCGTGGCTGCTAAACAGGGTTTGGTGGACTCACAGTGGTTGGCGGCGCTGTCACTCACCATTGCGGTGAGTTTCCTGTTGTCTTCCGCCGCCAATATGCGCATCCACGACCTCTACTATCGCTGGCATCAACTACTCAGCCGCTTCCAGAGTGGTAAGCTGCAGCGCAAGACGCCTGATACCTCGGGTGTCACCATCATCGTACTGGGCATGGGCAATATTGGCACGGGTGCCTATACCGCCATGCAGGAGCGACATGGCAAGCGGGTGCTGGGGGTAGACGATAACGACTCCAAGCTAGCGCAACATTTTGCCGAAGGCAGGCGCGTGGTTGCCGCTGACGCCAGCGACCCCGCCTTCTGGGCAGCAGTCGACCTGGACCAGTTGGAGCAGGTCATGCTTGTTCTCACCAATCATGAGGAAAACAAGGTGGTTGGCAAGCTGTTGCGAAAAATGGGTTACGGGGGGCTAATTACCGCGATTGTACGTTTTCGTGAAGAAGGTGAAGAGCTCAAAAAATACGATATTTCCAGTTTCAACATGTTCGCGGAAGCTGGCACCGGATTCGCTGAACACGCCAATGCAACAAGGCCAGATACCGACTCGCATCAAGGGGTGTAAACTAGTACTACCATCGCGGGAGAAGACATTATGTTAGATCGCAGAGCTTTTATGTCCTCCAGCGCCAGCCTGTTGCTGGCCAGCCAGATCGCACCGGTCTGGGCAGCCAGGACCCCCATTGAGCGTGCCATTCCGTCCAGCGGCGAAACCCTGCCGGTAATGGGCATGGGCACCTCGCGCACCTTTGATGTCCACACCAAAAAGTCCACCATGAAAAGCCTGACCCGCGAGCTGGAGATATTCTTCGCGGAGCAGGGCAGCGTGATCGACTCCTCGCCCATGTACGGTGAAGCCGAGGCCGTGCTCGGGCAATTGCTGCCGGGTATCTCACCAAAACCCAAGGTATTTGCCGCCACCAAGGTCTGGACCGACGGCCGCGAAGCGGGTATTGCGCAAATGGAAAAATCCAGTGAGTTAATGGGTGTGCCTGTATTCGACCTCATGCAAATTCACAACCTGCGGGATTGGAAAACCCACATCAAAACGCTCAAGAGCTGGAAAGAAGAGGGCAAGGTGCGCTATATAGGCGTCACCACCTCCCACCAGCGCTACCACGAGGAACTGGAACAGATCATGCGCAGCGAGCCTCTGGATTTTGTGCAGTTCAGTTACAACATCGAAAACCGCCGCGCTGAAGAACGACTGCTGCCACTTGCAGCCGATCGCGGCATGGCGACCCTGATTAATCGCCCCTTTCAGCGCGGCAGCTTGTTCCGCAAGGTCAAAGGGCAACCACTGCCCGGTTTAGCCGAGGAACTAGGTTGCAAAACCTGGGCGCAACTCCTGCTCAAATTTATTATTGGCCACCCGGCTGTTACCTGCGTGGTGCCGGCCACGTCCAAAGTGCACCACATGCACGACAACATGAATGCCAATTTTGGCCCGGTTCCCAATGAGGCACAGCGGCAGGCCCTGCTGAAAATCTACCAGGCACTGTGAATCACCCTGAGGTACCGCGCCAGCCGGCCTTACTGCTGCTGGCCATGGCGTTCGTCATGCCACTGACATTCTCGGTGTGGAATGCGCTGCTCAACAATTTTGTCGTCGAACAGGCCGCTTTCAGCGGCCGGGAAATCGGCATTCTACAGAGTCTGCGCGAGGTGCCCGGCTTTCTGACCTTCAGCGTAATATTCCTGCTGATATTCATCAGGGAGCAACGACTGGCTCTGTTGTCCCTGCTGTTGATGTCCATTGGCGTGGCGGTGACCGGCTACTTCCCAAGCATTCTCGGGCTCTATATCACCACCGTCATCATGTCGATCGGCTTCCATTACTTCGAAGCGCTCAATGAATCACTCACCTTGCAGTGGCTGCCAAAACATCACACGGCACACTTTATGGGCCGCGTATTGTCGGTGAAGGCAATCGCCTCACTCATCGCCTATAGCGGTATCTGGATACTGATGGAACATTTCGGCTGGACCTACCGACACATGTACCTACTGGCCGGCGGCATCGGTTTGATACTGGTAACCGCTATATGGGGCTGGTTCCCGCAGCTTGAGCAGCACACCCAGCAGCGTAAGAAAATTATCCTGCGCAAACGTTACTGGCTGTACTACGGTCTCACTTTTATGGGCGGCGCCAGGCGGCAAATATTTATGGTCTTTGCCGCCTTTATGATGGTAGAAAGGTTTGGCTACAGCGTCGGCGACATCAGTGTCTTGTACCTGTTTAACTACGTTTTCAATTTGTTTTTTGCACCGCGCATAGGTGCCTGGATTGGCCGTGTTGGTGAGCGTCGCGCCCTCACTCTGGAGTACATTGGCCTGCTGCTGGTGTTTTCCAGCTACGCCGTGGTCAGCAACGCCTGGCTGGCGGCGGCCCTGTTCATTGTCGACCATTTCCTGTTTTCGCTGGCGATAGCCATACAGACCTATTTCCAGAAAATCGCCGATCCAGCCGATATAGCGGGTAACGCCGGAGTCAGTTTTACCATCAATCACATCGCTGCGGTGATTGTGCCGGTGGTATTGGGTGTGGTCTGGTTGGTAGCGCCAGCAGCAGTTTTTCTCACCGGTGCAGTATTTGCGCTGATATCCCTTGCTTTGGCGCGGCTTATTCCTGCACAGCCATCGCCCGGCTACGAAACCCGGTTGATCAATTCAGCAACGGCAACAGGGCCAGGTTGAGCGCGGTGTAAAGCAGCAGTGCCGGCACCAGCTCCCTGGGCATCGCGCGCATCTACCACGCTATCGACCAGGATTTCACGCTTGTGATAACCCACCTGTTCGGCGGCCTGGTAGTAGGCAGACTGGCAGGCGCCCAGTAACAACGACACCAGTGTCACTGCGAAAATATGTCTCATGGAAGTCCCCCTGTAGGCGACTTATATCCTATCCATCTGGCCCGACAATACAAGCCACAATAGAGGGCCCATTTTGGCTAGTCTAATACCTGCGGCAGGTCTATAGTCGGATCCATGGATGCACTAGACCCCCACATTTGTCGCCAGGCCAGACTGTCCCGCGATCCGCGTTTTGACGGTGAATTTTTTCTGGCTGTAATCACCACAGGCATTTATTGTCGGCCGATTTGCCCGGCCAGGTCACCGCGTGAAGATAACGTACGCTATTACCGCAGCGCCGCCGAAGCGGCTAACCAGGGCTATCGTCCCTGCCTGCGCTGCCGCCCGGAGTCAGCGCCTCACAGCCCGGCCTGGCAAGGCACTTCCACCACGGTAACACGCGCTTTACAGCTCATTAACGAGGGCTATCTCAACAGCGGATCGCTCACTTCGCTGGCCAGGAAACTGGGGGTTGGGGTACGCTACCTGCGCAAACTGTTCGCTCAACAACTGGGCGTCGCCCCCTCGGTGGTCGCGCAAACCCAGCGCCTACACCTGGCCCAGAAACTATTGCTTGAAACAGACATGCCAATTACCGATATCGCCTTCAGCAGCGGCTTTGGCAGCGTGCGTCGCTTCAACAGCGCCACCCTGCAGAATTTTGGTTGCAGCGCGAGCGACTTGCGCCGCAAACGCCCTGGCTTGCAAGCAGATTCCGGCATTACCCTGCAGTTGGCCTACCGACCACCCTATGACTGGCCTGGCGTGGTCGATTTTTTCCGCCGCCACACCGTACCGGTATTGGAACAAACCACTGACAACAGCTATCAACGTAATTTGCGCACGGAGCGCGGCCTGGCGCAAATACGGGTATCGCCACATCCGCACAAAAGCGCACTCAATCTGCACGTCAAACTGTCTGATAGCAGCGAATTAATGAGTGTAGTCGCCACCGTTCGCCGCATGTTCGACCTTGATGCCCAGCCGGATAAAATTCGTGAGTCCCTGCAGCGCGACACACTGTTGGCCGCGCTGTTGGTGAAGACCCCGGGGGTTCGCTCTCCCACGGTATCTTCCGTGTTCGAGTCCTGTGTACGCGCCGTACTGGGTCAACAAATCAGCATCGAAGCTGCGCGGCGATTGAACGAGCGGTTGGTTATAGCCTGTGACAGTTTTCTTGAGCAGGCAGGTGAGAAATTCGCGGTATTCCCCCTGCCCCAACAACTGGCGGCACTACCCGATGCGGCCTTGCCCATGCCAGCCTCGCGTCGTAATACGCTGCGATCCATCTGTCATTATTTCGCCGACAGCCCGGCCGAGACGCCACAGCAGGTGCAGGAGGATTTGCTTGCGCTTAAGGGTATTGGCCCCTGGACAATCAGTGTGCTGGCCATGCGCGGCTTCGGTGATCCGGATTGTTTTCCACTCAGCGACCTGGGCCTGATCAAGGCCGCCAACAGTTTGCAGCCGCTGACAAAGAATGAATTAAAAACCCGTACTGAACAGTGGAAGCCCTGGCGCTCCTACGCGGCCAATCTTCTCTGGAGGACCTTGAACAAATGAACACCACATTGAATTATCAATACCTGGACACTCCACTGGGCAAGCTGCGCCTGGTTTCCGATGGTCACGCCCTGCTGCGCATTGAATTTAGTGACTCGCACGAAAGCGATGGTCAGCAGCGCTCCGACGAAGTGTTACAACAGACAGCCGCACAGCTGGAGCAATACTTTGCGGGCAGCCGAAAAACATTTTCGGTGCCATTGGCAGCGCAGGGAACCGAGTTTCAACACAGTGTCTGGACAGCCCTGCGGGCCATTCCTTTTGGTGAGATATGCAGCTATCGCGACATTGCCGAGAGCATAGGCAATCCCAAAGCGGTGCGCGCCGTCGGTACCGCCAACGGTCGCAATCCAATCCCTATTATCGTGCCCTGCCACCGCGTGATAGGCAGCAACGGCAGTTTGACGGGGTTTGCAGGTGGATTGGCTGCCAAACAACAGCTACTAAGCCTGGAGGAAAAATTTGGGGTCAGATCCGGGTCAGATCCGGGTCAGAGCGGGGTCAGATCCGGATCTGACCCCGGTTAGTTACGGGCTGGCAACCAAAAATCCTATCCAGTTGTCCTGGTTGATAAATTTAAGCCCCCAGGATTGCCACTTTGAATCCAGGCCCTTGGCCTGCATGGCGGCCAGGTCCATGCCTTTGGCCTGCATGGCCTTCACCTCCGCCCGCGTCGCCACCAGCATATCTAGATAGCGCTGCAGGTCGCCGCGATTGGCCAGGTCACCGTGTCCCGGCACGATAATGGTTTGCGCATCGACCTTACCCAACAACGCCTCTACATTGCTGATGAAACCAGCCACAGAGCCGCCCGAGGCCATATCGATAAACGGGAAGCGATCCTTGAAATAGTGATCACCCATATGCACCACGTTCTGCCCCACAAAGAACACGACACTGTCGCCATCGGTATGGCCGCTGGCATAGTGCTGTACTTCCAGAGTGTCGCCATTGAAATGCAGGGCCAACGAGTCTGCGTAGGTTACCACCGGCCATGCCACCACCGGGCTCGCCTCGGTAACACGCCCAAAAAACTTGTTCTCCTGGCGAGTCGACATACGCTGCAGTACCTGGTCATGGGCCAGAATGACACTACCGCGCTCTCCCCAGAAGGCATTACCACCGGTATGGTCACCGTGCCAGTGGGTATTAATGACAAAGCGCGGACTGCCATCTGCCAGCGCCTGTATAGCGGTCTTGTAAGCGGGAGCATAATTACCGTAATCGGTATCGATCATCGCCACACCATCATCGCCGACTGAGACCACCACGTTGCCACCACGGCCCTGCAGCAGGTACAAGGGTCCCTTGATATGGGTGGTCTGCACCGATGGATCCTGTGCAAACACCGGCAAGGCAACGATGCACAGGCCCAGTAGTAATGCCCTAATGATCATGGTCTATCTCCTGTCAGGCGTTGAGATCGGGTATTAAATCGTCTTTAAACCGCGTAATCATGTCTTTAATGAGCAGTTTTTTCTTCTTTAGGCGCTGCAGGTGCAATTGATCCCGGTGTGGGTGTTCATAGAGCGTCTCAATCTCCTCATCGAGCGCCCGATGCTGCTGTTGCAGCAGCAGAATTCGACCGGCCAAATTGATTTCTGGCGCTAGTTCTTCCGCTTGAGGCTCATCAGGATTATTAGTATCAGTCACCTGCTCAGGTATAGCCGATCACCGCACAATCGGCAACCATTACCGCTGCAATTGCAGGTAAAGCTGTTGCCTGGAGTGGATCATTTCTTTACAGGTCTGCTGCAGGGAATAATCGATGCCAGTCTCCTCTGCCCCGATGTTCGCCAGGCGCTGCTCCAGCACCTGTATCTCTGCCACCAGTTGCTCGCGCAATTTCGCACTGCGGCACCAATCAAGCGGGTTATCTGCCTGACGGTAGTCACACTTGTGCATCCCGAGTACATGATAAGAATTGTCAGACAAAAGCATTCCTCTGCTGGTCATACCTTAGGTATAGCGAAAAATTTGGGAATCCGCCACCGCCAGAAAATCAGGATTCAACAAATCCTGCCTGGCATTGTATTGCAGCGGTGCACCTTCAAGATCGAGCAATTGCCCGCCAGCCCCCTCCAACAGGGCCTGTCCGGCGGCGGTATCCCATTCTGAACAGGGAGAAAAGCGCGGGTAAAAGTCAGCCTTACCCTCTGCCAGCACGCAGAATTTGAGCGCACTGCCCATATATTCGCGCTCTACACCCCCGGCATGGCCTTGCAGACCCTGCAGGCAGGCCTCAAGTTTGTCACCGCGATGACGCCGGCTGGTCAGCACCACCAGTGGCATTGAAGCCGATAATTTTCTGCATTGAATAGGCTGCCACTGACCCTCCTGGTATTTTGCGGCGGCGCGCCCTGGCTCGCCGGCGTAGATTTCGCCGCGCAGGGGTACGGCAATCAGGCCAAAGCAGGCGCGGTGTTGCCGGATCAGGGCGATATTGATGGTGAATTCGCCGGTGCGCTCAATAAACTCTTTGGTGCCGTCCAGCGGATCTACCAGCCAGAATTCATCCCAGCCCAGGCGATCCGAAAACGCATCAGGTGGTGATTCTTCCGACAGCACCGGCAATCCAAATTGCCGCAACCCCTCTACCAGGATAGCGTGGGAGGCCAGGTCAGCATCGGTCAGTGGTGAGTTATCAGGTTTACTGCGATGGCTGCTGCCATCATCGGCATGATAGTGGCTGCTTATTGTTGCCCCCGCCTTTTCACACAGCACACGCAATGCATCCAGCCAGCTCTGATACGGTTCGCTAAACAGGGTAGTCAACGCGCTTCCAACCGGTCGCCGATGGCAGCGGCCCGACCATCCGCCCGCAATGTATCAATATTGTCGCCCGTCAGGGCTTCCAGGAAGCGCTGTAAATCTGTCAGTTGCCCAGCGTCCAGACCCATGGGCCGCAGGCGCGGATCCAGGCCCGGGTGGGATACGGCGCCGGCATTGTAGTAATTCAACACAGTCGGTAAATCCGACATGGAGCCATCGTGCATATACGGTGCGGTAATGGCGACATTGCGCAGCGAAGGTGTCAGGTACAGCCAGCGATCTTCCGGTCGGCCAGTGGCTTCATAGCGGCCCACGTCGCTATTGTTGGGCCTGGCAAAGCTGACAGTGGGCACCACAGACACACCGGGTGCCAGGCGCACGGCCTGCCCCTGCTCCGGATCTGCCAGCATGGCGCGCGCATAACCAATGCCGGTGTCGTGAAACTCGCCATCACTGAACAGGGCATATTGTGCAGACAGTCGGTGACAGGCAACACAACCCTGACGCTGAAACAACTCAAAACCGCGCTGCGCCGCTGCACTCATGGCATTGGGTTCCCCGCCGAAGTACCAGCGATCAAAGGCAGAATTCGCCGACAGCAGGCCGCGCTGGTAACTGGCCAGTGCCATACCCAGTGTTTCCATGGTGGGGCCGCGCTGAAAGGCAGCTTCAAACATGCCGTCGTAGTCGCTGGCTTGTACCAGGGTATCCAATACGAAACTAATGGAGGGATTGGCCATTTCATTATTTCTGAGTAAAGGCTGCCACACCTGGTTTTCCAGGCTGCTTTCTCGCCCATCGTGAAACAGGTGGCGACGATAAGCCACATTGTAGAGCGAGGGTGCGTTGCGTTTCACAAAGCGCCCCTCAATACCCACCGGGGTCTTCAACTCATACTGGGTAAAACCCTGCTCGGGTATATGACACATGGCACAGGACAGGGTGCCATTGAAGGAAAGGCGTCGATCGAAGAACAATTTTCGCCCCAGCGCGATGCGGGCTTCAGTGGGTAGGTTTGTAGCAGGAACCGGCACCGCGGGCAGTCCCAGGGGTGGCTCCCGGATCAACGCCAGCAATTGCTGCGGCACACCGCCAGTGGGCACGATGGCGCGGGAGGGCACGACCGTTTCCGTGGCATACGTATTCAGCGCCGTGAGCACCAGCAACAGCCCAGTAGAGTGACGCCACCAAAGATACACTGCTGAGTAAAGCGGACGCATACGCTGTTGAAGTACCCCGAAAAAAGACTAAGCTGAATGAATAACTAATTATAGAGGGCTTCTCCCATGAAATGGCTACTTCTTTTGAGCTTGCTGCTAACCATGACTGTCCGTGCAGATGAAACCTGCCTGTCGCCGTACATGGCGAAAATCGAGGGTCAGGAAGACTTTGTCTACGTCTGGACGCTGGGTATTCCCGGTGTTGGCGATGAACAGGACAAACTGGTCACCATAGGCGTCAATCCGGATGCGGCAAATTACGGAAAAATCACCAGTTCAACCTCGGTCGGTGGTCGTAACGAGGCCCACCATACGGGCCTCACGGATGACCGACGCTACCTGTGGGCAACCGGCCTGGACACCAGCAAGATCTTCATCTTCGATATACACAGTGACCCCGCCAAGCCCCGCTTGCACAAAACCATTGCAGATTTTGTCAGCAAGAGCGGCGGCGTGGTGGGCCCCCATACCAGCTACGCCCTGCCCGGTCGCATGCTGGTGACCGGCCTGTCCAACAATCGCGATCACGGTGGGCGCACCGGCATGGTTGAATACACCAACGCTGGCGACTACGTGGCCACCTACTGGATGCCCACGGACGACAACCTGCAGGGAGCCGTCAAATCCGGGCAATATGCCGATGGCTATGGTTATGACGTGCGCGTCCTGCCACGCAAAAACCTGATGCTGACATCCTCTTTCACCGGCTGGAACAATTACATGGCCAACCTGGGCGTGCTGATGGCAGACCCCGAAGCCATGAAAAACTTCGGCAATACGGTGGTGGCCTGGGATTTACATGCCCGTAAACCCATAAAGATTTTTGATGTTCCCGGCGCGCCACTGGAACTGCGTTGCGCCTGGAACCCGGATCACAACTACTGCTTTACCACTACGGCGCTTACTTCTGAAGTGTGGCTGATTTTTGAGGATAAGCAGGGCGAGTGGCAGGCAGAAAAAGTGGGTGATATTGGTGACGCCAGCAAGATCCCGTTACCGGTAGACATCTCCATTTTCGCCGACGATAGCCGTCTCTGGGTCAATACCTGGAATGACGGCATGACGCGGCTGTATGACATCAGCGACCCCCACAACGCCAAACAGATTTATACCAAGAAAATAGGCGATCAGGTCAACATGGTGTCGCAGAGCTGGGACGGCAAGCGCGTTTATTTCACCTCCTCGCTATTGCGTAACTGGGACAAGCAGGCCCCCACTGGCCCGGATCTGCACTACCTGAAAATCTACGACTATGATGGTGTGGAATTGAAGGAAGTGCTGGCGATTGATTTTCTCGCTGCCAAGCTCGGCACGCCGCACCAGATGCGTTTTGGCGCCTATTCCCTGTACGGAAAAAAAGTCGCCGCTAAATGAGCATCATCCGTAGATGGGCGCCGGTCCTGGCGTTCATCACCTGCCTGTTTCCTCAGCAAAGCGTGAGTGCTGAAAAATCACAGGTTCTCGCGCCCGGTTATGGGCCCCTGCAATTTCAGCCACCGGCGGCCGGCACTTATCAACTGCCACCACTGGGCGTAGCTGCAGATGGCAAAGTGCTGGACAGCAACGGCGCACCCAAACAACTGCACCAGCTGATGGGCGACAAGCTGGTATTGATGGGCTTTATTTATACCCACTGCGCCGATATAAACGGCTGCCCCCTGGCCAGCTTCGTCATGAAAAAAGTGCAAGCACAGCTGCTAGCAGACCAGCCGCTGGCTGACCAGGTGCGTCTGCTCAGCCTCAGTTTTGACCCAGAGATGGATACCCCGGCAGCGCTCACTGACTACGCACGGCATTTTCGACGCAAGGATTTCGACTGGCAATTTCTCACCACGGCCTCGGAGCAGGATTTACGGCCCATACTGGACGATTACGATCAGTTTCGGGTGAAGAGCTTTGATGATGAAGGTAACTATACGGGTAGCATGTCACATATACTAAGGGTCTATCTTATCGACCGCCAGCGCCGCATCCGCAATATCTACAGCACCGGCTTTTTGCACGCCGATACCGTGGTCAACGATTTGCGCACCCTGGCCCTGGAAAACTGAAGGCCTGACAGGGTTCGCTAAACAAGTATCAGTATTCCACCGATTCCTGCAGCAGAGACCACAAGCGCTGGAGGTGTTCACGCGTTGAGTTCTCAACACCAATGGATACTCGAACCATCCAACGCCCGTCCAATACAGAGGGCGACAAGAAAGCCTGCCCCGAGCTGTTAATGCGCTCTACCCATGCCAGCGTATGCCGGTCCAACGCCTCCCCAGGCAACGCCTCTCCTGCTGAGCCCAGGGGCACATGCCGAATGCAAACCGTTTGCAAACTCACCGGCGCCAACACCTCCCAGCCATCAGTCGCCGCCACTTGCTGCGCCAACCACTGGGCATTATCCAGATCTCGTCGCAGCCTGCTGCGAATCGCTTCTGGCCCATCCAGACGCAAATGAAACCACAGTTTCAAGGCACGGAAACGCCGCCCCAGTGGAATCCCCCAATCCCTGTATTGCGTGACACTGCCATCCGCGCTAGAACGAAGATAACTCGGATTAGTAGACATGACTGCTTCCAGATGCCCCACGTCACGCACATAGAACAATGCGGTATCCAATATGGTGCCCATCCATTTATGGGGGTTCCAGGCAATGGAATCGGCCTGCTCCACGCCAGCCCAGAGATGGCGGCATTCAGGCAACAGCATCGCTGAACCGGCCATAGCAGCATCCACGTGCAGCCATATACCATGTGCATTGGCTATGGCAGCGATTTCCGCCACCGGATCCATTGCGGTGGTGCCAGTAGCGCCCACTGAACAGACAATGCCAGCAGGAATACAGCCGTCGGCGAGGTCTTTTTCGATCGCGCTGGCAAGCGCTGCAGGCAACATGGCGCGGGTATAGGGGTCTTCGTCTATGAGGCGCAAGTTATCATTACCAAACCCGGCCAGTTGCACCGCCTTGGCAATGGAAGAGTGGGCCTGCGACGTACTGTACACCACCAGCGGCGCCGCCATTGCCTGTAAACCCCCATGATTTTTGCTCAATTTGCTGGCCTGTTCGCGGGCCAAAATCATCGCGGTTACACAGGCCGTAGAAGCCGTGTCGTGAATGGTACCCTGCCACTTCTCGCTCAAACCCGTGAGCTGTCGCAGCCAGTCACACACCACTTCTTCAAGTTCAGTCAGTGAGGGGCAGCTCTCCCAGGAAATGCCCAGCGTACCCATACCCGAGCTGGCAATGTCCCCCAACACAGATGAAAGTGAGGCGTTGGATGGAAACCATCCAAAGTGCATGGGGTGCTGCACCTGGGTTACTCCCGGCATGATCAGCCGATCCAGGTCAGCCATTACTGTCGCGAAACTTTCGGGCTCCTGTGGCGGGTGCACTGGCAGTGAACGGCGAACATCACCAGGCGCAACCTGTGCACGTACAGGGAGGTCGGAGATTCGCTCACGGTAATCCGCAATCCAGTCAATAAGCTCGTGACCGGCCTGGCGAAATTCTTCAGGATTCATGTAAATACTCTCGATAAAACGGCAGTGCGAGTATAGTACTAACAAGCCACCTGCCGCAGCCTGAAATCTCCCGACCGAGGACAAACACGCGTGATTGAATGGGATTCCATTGAGACCGTACTACTGGACATGGACGGCACCTTGCTGGACCTGCACTACGACAACCACTTTTGGTCCGAGCACGTGCCCCGCCGCTACGCAGAAATACACGCCCGCGATGAGGAGGAGAGCCGCCTGCAATTACAGCGGCAATTCGAACAGGCGCGCGGCACTTTAAACTGGTACTCGCTGGATTACTGGTCCGAACAACTGCAATTGGATATCGCCGCCCTGAAGCGGGAAGTACAGCACATGATCAAGGTTCGGCCCCATGTAGAGGAGTTTTTGTCCCGTCTGCATCACTCTTCCCGGCAGGTCATACTGGTAACCAACGCCCATAGAAAAGCCCTGGATATCAAACTGGCCAAGACCCAAATCGGCGATTGGTTCGATGAAATCGTGGTCTCCCATGACCTCAATGCCGCCAAAGAAGAGCTGGAATTCTGGCACCAGCTACAGAACCTGCACCCCTTCAATCCTGAACGCACACTGTTGATCGACGATACCGAGCCGGTACTGGAAGCGGCACAGCGCTACGGCATTGCACACCTCTTAACCCTGTTACAGCCCGATTCACAGTTGCAAAAACGGCTGGACACACACTTTCCCAGCATTCACCACTTCGATGAAATCATGCCCGAGTAAAAAATAGCGCACTATGCAGAATCTGCTATTGTTGTACCATCGTTTGCATCAACTCTAAGGGAGAACACTGATGTCAGATCAATGGATGATGAAGGCGACCACCTTCGCCAACTGTAATTGCCTGATTAATTGCGGCTGCCAGTTCAATGTACCCACCAGCCACGGCTTCTGCAATTTCCTTATGGGAGGCCATATCGAAGAAGGTTATTTTAATGACAGCAGTTTAAGTGGCCTCAACTACGCCTGTGTTTTCGCCTTCCCCGGTGAAATTGCCGAGGGCAATGGCAGGCAACTCATCATCATTGATGAAAATGCCGATACTGAACAACGCGCTGCGCTGCACAAAATCCTCTCCGGCGAGTCTGGTGAGCCCGGCTCAAATCATTTTTCAGTATTCAGCAGCGTCTGCAGTGAGCAATTGGAGCCGCTGTACAAAGAGATTGAACTAGAAGTAGATATTGAAGCACGCACCGCCGCGCTGAAGGTTGCCGGCCTGATTGAGTCAACTGGCGCACCGGCGATAAACGCGTTTAATGGTGACCCCTTCCATATCGCCATTGCCAGACCCAGTGGTAGCTTTGAGTACACCTATGCAGAACTTGGCCTGGCAACATCTACAGTCAGTGGTGATATGGAAATGCAGTTGGACGAAAGCTACGCCCAGTTCTGTACAATTCACTACAACCAGGAAGGTTTGGTCAGGGCTGCTTGAGCTCCTTGCCACTGAGTCCACTACAACGCTGGGACCAAAGCTTACTTATCGCCTCGCTCTCGGCGCTGGCACTGCTGGCCTGGGCGTATCTGTTCTACCTCGATAACAACATGAGCGGCATGAATGCCGGCTTGCGCCCCTGGTTAGCAGTCGATTTCCTCATGATGTTTCTTATGTGGGCGGTAATGATGGTAGGTATGATGGTGCCCACTGCCATGCGTGCCATATTAATCTATGCCCGTATCGCCGCCAGGGGACAATCGGGAAAGCCATTGATCGCTCCCGGTTATTTATTTGCCGGCGGCTATATTGTTATCTGGACTGCGTTCAGCGCAGCTGCGACGGCAATGCAATGGGGACTGGAGAGGGCCGCGCTGTTGTCTCCGATGATGGTAAGCAACAGTGCAGGGCTGGGTGCTGTGCTGCTCATTGCAGCCGGTATTTACCAACTTACCCCGTTGAAAGATGCCTGCCTCAAACACTGCCAGTCTCCCATTATGTACCTGGCATCCAACTACAAAAGCGGCTTGCCACAAGCGTTCCTGTTGGGCCTCAAGCATGGCAGCTATTGCCTGGGCTGCTGCTGGGTGCTTATGGGTCTGCTGTTCCTTGGCGGGGTTATGAACCTGCTGTGGATACTGGCCATCAGCCTGTTTGTTTTCGCCGAAAAACTGCTGCCAGCTGCCATACGCAGCACACGCCTCAGCGGTGGCCTGATGATACTGGCAGGCCTCGCCTATTTTCCCGGCTGGTGACAGCGGCCATTTACAGAACAGGCCTCCTCCTTGAACTAATAAGACTTGGGCAATCCCAATTCCCACTCGGCAATAAAATTGAGAATCATTTCCTTGGAAACAGGCGCCGTCTTCAGCAACCTGGCACCGTTCCAGAGGGGCAGCAAGCCCTGCTCCTCGGTAAAGGCACTACCCCCCAGGGTCTCGATGGCAATATCGACACTGTGAATTGCAGACTCTGAGTTGAGCAGCTTGCTCATATTGGCCAAACTGCCCACCTTGGCCGCCTCCCAATTTTCATCATAGGCCCAGGCTGCTTTGAGCATCATCTGGCGGGCAGCTTCATGCTCGGCTTTGGCCATAGCCAGCGGGTGGGCGATACCTTGATAGGCACCAATGGGGGTATCCCGGAACACTTTTCGTTCCTTGGCGTAATCCGCTGCCATGCCAATCGTAAACTGCGACATACCTGAACACATGGCAGCGGCGAGTATGCGCTCGGGGTTGAGCGAATTGAACATCACCAGGGCGCCCATATCAGGGTCTCCCACCACCTGGTCCGCCGCCACCTCCACGTTGTCAAAAAACAGGGTGTACTGGCCAACGCCCTCGTTGAACGCCATAGGCATTAGTTGCTTTTCAATGCCGGGCGCATCGGTGGGCACGATAAATAGTGACAGACCGTGATACTGGCCCATGTCGGTACCCTTGGAGTCCGCCAGGGAGGTGGTACGCGCTACCAGCAACATATAGTCGGCAATCTCGACGCCCGAAATAAAGGTCTTGGAGCCATTGATAACATACTTGTCACCATCGGCAACGGCGCGAGTTTTCATATTGAAGGAGGTGGTGCCCGCGTCGGCCTCGGTAATGGCAAAGCAAAACTTGGTCTGACCAGAGACAATACCCGGCAGATATTGCTCCTTGATGGCATCGCTGGCATTGCGTGCAATACAGGCAGAATCCATACAGGTAACCAGCAGAATATTGGGCGATATGCCCATGGCGGCGATTTTCTCAAAGCCCAGCGCCAGAGGCAGCAAACCGGCATCGCTGTCGCCGTATTACTCCGGCACAAGACAGCCCATCAAGCCGAGATCGGCAAAGGTTTGCCACAACTCCTGGGGGAAGATGGAGTTTTTCACCATCTCGGCCAGTTCTTTTTTGCGTGTGCTGGTCCAGGGAGCCAGTGCATCACCAACGGCGTCCACCAACATGGTATTTTCTTCGCTAAGGTTAAAATTCAGACTCACTCTGTAGCTCCTTTTTAGTGATGATTGCTATTCACACACAATACTTCCCGCCGAGTGGCGGGTACAAGCTAGCCGTAGCTGCTAATTAAACCAGGCGGGGATTTGAGTCTGCTAGGCCGACAGCCTGTAGTCAGTAACCTGGGTATCCACCTTGCCGAGATTTTGGTAGTTATCCGCGACGCGCGCAGTGGCAAATTCATACCAGGAAAAGGGTCGGTAGCGCGGCGGCTCGCCAGTGACAATAGGCTCGATCACCGCATCGTAGCGGGGTGAATAGAAGAATGGCATGGAATACCGCGAAGTGCCTGAAGGCACCGGGCGAACCCGATGCGCCGCAGCCTGGTAGCGGTCGTTCGACCACACCTGCATGAGATCGCCAAGATTCACCACAAAGCTATATGCTTCCGGCGGCACGTCTATCCAGCCATGCTCTGACGACAGCGTCTGCAAGCCACCGACATTGTCTTGATACAACAAAGTCAGTGCACCCGGATCGGTGTGTTCGTGCAGGGCCATGTCTCCAAGCGCGTTTCCTGGTGTGTGTTCTTTCTCTGGCAACGGGTCATAGCAGGGATAGTGATTGAGCCGCGCCAGGGTGGTATGTGCAGACCCAAACATCCCCTGTAGGGCATCGGTATTTTCGCCCAGGGCCCTACACACCAAAGCCAGGGTTTGCTCCGCCAAACGGGTATTGGCCCAGTAGAACTCCTTGAGTACCGCTTCGAACTCTTGCAGACCGGCGGCGGCCAGATCGCCACCATTTTGCCTCGGCCAGAAGTCACTGGCACTCTTCCCCACAGCATCGGTTTCCAGGCCGTGATAATCAAAGGTCTCTTTTTGGTCGCGCTTTAGTTTGGTCATTTCACGATTGAAATAGCCAAAGGCGCTGTCTGCAGGTCGCATCAGGGTATATTTAAAGTCTTGCGAAGCACTAAAAAATAGTTCGGTTTGCGACCACATCCGGTCAATCAGATCGTTAAGACCGTGTCCCACCAGCTTGAAAAAACCATGATCCCGGCAAGCCCGATCCACCAGCTGCAGGGCGTTTTTATCGATCTTGCTAACATCTATCGTTGGTACATCGTTCACGCGGCTAGCCTCAAGCTAATGGAGTGCGATCGGGCAATCATAGCAGTTGCTGGGCTAGCAGACTCAACACAGGCCTGAGTAACATTCCAGAACCTTAGCGCCATGCCCTGCCCGTTCAGACGCAAAAACGACTGGACACCCGCTTGCCCGGCATTCATCATTTCGATGAATCCTGCTCGAACACAAGCTTGCATACGAGAATGACTGAACTGGAAAAAATACGCGTGGATAAGTGGTTGTGGGCGGCCCGTTTCTTCAAGACCCGCAGCCTCGCCAAACAGGCCATCGAGGGTGGCAAGGTGCACCTGGGTGGCCAGCGGGTGAAGGTGAGCAAAGAAATCAGTGTCGGCGACCAACTGAGTATTCGCCAGGGCTGGGATGAGAAAATGGTGTGCGTAGTTGAGTTATCGGCGCAGCGCCGGGGCGCAGCAGAGGCGCAAAGCCTGTACCGGGAGAGCGCCAAAAGTATTGAACGACGCGAGAAAACTACCGCCGCCCGTAAAGCGGCCGGTGACATGATGCAGCGACCGGACCGGCGCCCCAACAAGAAGCAGCGCCGACAAATTCACAAGTTCAAGCAGGACGTATGATCAATCAGGACAGCACTCGCAAGTTCATATTTGAGCAGGCTGATATTCGCGGAGAGGTAGTCCATCTCGACACCGCCTACGCCGAAATCACCGCCATACATCAATACGCCCCCAGCGTAAGCCGTTTGCTGGGCGAGTTTCTCGCCGCCGCGGTATTATTGAGCACTACCATAAAATTTGAAGGCCGGCTTATTCTGCAGGCCCAAAGCCAGGGAGAAATCCCCCTGTTGATGGCCGAGTGCCGTCACGACCTGCAGATCAGGGCTATTGCCCGCGGTGCGGAGCAGGCCACAGCCACAGAGTTCTCCGACTTGCTGCGAGATGGGCAGTTGGCCATAACCATTGAGCCGGACGATGGTCGACGCTACCAGGGTATTGTGCCATTGACTGGAGACAGCCTGGCCACGGCGATAGAACATTATTTTGAGAATTCAGAGCAACTGGCCACACGCCTGTGGCTGGCCAGTGACGGCACGCGTGCCGCCGGCTTGTTGTTACAGCAACTGCCAGCCCAGGTTACCGAAGATGCCGCTGAGCGCAGCGAACGGTGGGTACACACTTGCATACTGGCCGACACAATCAAGGGCTCAGAGATACTGGAGAGCGAACAGGAAGAGCTGCTGTACCGATTGTTTCACCAGGATCCATTGCGCATATTCACATCAGAGTCCGTGCGCTTTGCCTGTAGCTGTTCACGTGAGCGTTCCCATGACGCCCTGCTCGCACTGGGGCAACAGGAACTGCGCAGCCTGCTTGAAGAAGCAGAGCCCATCTGTATCGACTGCGAGTTTTGCAACCAGCAATACCTGTTCACGCGGCAAGATTTGCTGGTGGAGATTGAAACACCCCCATCCGCATTGCATTAGTGTGCGCTAGATCTAAGGCTGCTGAAATGGCATACCATTGCTTAAAGTCCCAGCTAGCTTTGCTGCAAGGAAGCTTGGTCAATATTGCGATTTCAACCGGCCGATGCAACGCACGCTTTCTGGTGTGCGTGTTCATTATCTCCTGGAAATCGTGCATCCTGGCTGGCTGCTCCTTCAGAGCGTGCTTGAGTACCCCGCAGGCATTATTCTTAGTGAGGTGTATGCCAGATGAGTTTCGGCTACTCAAGCGATGTGTGATTCACGGATAATTTTCAGCGCAGCCCGAACCATGAACCCGCTGCGTTTAATACCCTCACGGGAGACATGCTCATCAATTTCCCTCAAGGCATTCCGGGGAACCGATAGGTTAATGCGTTCCTTTCGCGTGTCCAAAGTATCAAGGTTTACATCGACGAATGCCCACTCGCCGCCCTTGTATTCCGGAAGATCGCGTAAATCTTCAATTCTGCTGGGCTCCGGAATATCCTGGTCCTCACCCTCACAGTAAACTTCTATCGCTTCCTGAACCAGGCCAGGAACGTCAGACCACTCGTCGGCCGCAGAGAAGCATCCCGGAAAGTCTGGAATGGTGATTCCATGGGCGTGCTCATCATCGCCTAAGTGCACATAAATGGGATACAGCATCTAACTACCCCCCGTCACAATCATTTGGGCGGCCACTCCCAGCCAGCCTGTCGAAAAATATTCCGCGGAGTACCGATCGGCATATCCTTCCTTGGGTGAGGGACGACGACGTGTCCCGGTTTTTCAGGGTGCTTGAAGTTTTCGTGGTCACCCTTTCCGCCGACTTTTTGCCAGCCTGCCGCCTTGAGCCGCTTAATGATCTCTCCGCTATTCACTCGCCAAACATACACACGAATACACACAACATCAAGCGAAGAACTTCAACCCAATTTAGCGCAGACACAGAAACTTGACGCTAGCTGCTCCTTCATAGTACGCATCGGACAAATTACGAAGTTCGAAAAAGCGTGCATTGGCGCAGCCAGAGTTATACTTGTGGCGGCGCTTAAAAATGGGGGTATTACCCTTGACGCGTTGAAACCGAGGTGGCCTAGCGACCTGTTTAATATGCAGTTGGTGTTGGACAACCACCTAAGGGAAACCCCCGCGGGACGTATGGGTACGCTCAAGGATATGGCCGAGGCGGCACGGTGGCTGGCCAACGATGAAACTTCAGCTTATGTGAACGGCCAGGTTATCGATCTGGCCGGGGGCCAGCAGATGGGCCATCTGCCGCGCTGAACCGCCTGCCTCAAATGCGCGGTAGACTCTATGCGACCTAAACCGGGAAACACCATGAAATCGCCAGTCATTCTAAAATATTTGATGCCGGATGGTTCGCTTGCCGTGGAAATGCTTAGGCTATCTGGAGGCACGTTTATACGGGTCGATGATGCAGGGGCGTTAGTCAGCGAGGTAGAAGTGTCTGAATTCACACTGGGTCGCTACGCCGTCACATTTAAACAGTACGATCGGTTTGCCAAAGCAACCGATAGAAAGCTTCCTGGTGCTTGTGGTTGGGGCAGAGGTCCTCGACCCATCATGAAAGTAAGCTGGTTTGATGCGACCGCTTATGCGCAATGGCTGAGCGAACGCACCGGAGAAAATTTCCGCCTACCCACGGAAGCCGAATGGGAGCACGCTTGCCGAGCGGGAACCAAAACTGATTATTCTTTCGGTGAAAACATTACCAAAGAACAGGTAAATTTTGATAGAGAAAACAACAAGACGATGCCTGTTGGAAGTTATCTACCGAACCCGTTCGGCCTGTATGAAATGCATGGCAATGTATGGGAGTGGTGTTCGGATTGGTACGGCCAATACCCCACCGGAAAGGTGAAAGATCCCAAAGGACCAGATAGTGGTAGGTGCCGCGTATTGCGTGGGGGTTCCTGGTTCGTCAACGCCCAGTTCACACGTTCAGCTAGCCGGGCCTGCGACGAGCCGGCGGAGCGCGATCACAGCAGAGGCTTTCGACTAGCTGGAGCTTAAATAACTCCTGCCGGCTCCATTGCGTTGCCCAGCTACGGCGCTAGCTTTTACGCCAAACGGTCGCAAGCCAGGGCTGCTGGTGGCACGGAAGCCCGGCTGGGCGAAAGTAGTGTTGCACCTCGATGAACCCGGCAGCGGTCACATACGCGCACCAGGTGGTGAGGTCGAGGAAGCAGCCATAACGGTTACCGCTTATACCCTCCTCATTGTCTCCTCGCGGATTTGAACAGAACAGGACACCCCGGGACTTCAGGCTCCTGCAGAGGTCGAGCAATACCTTGGGTAATTGCTGGCTCGGCACATGGAATAGTGAGGCATTTGCGAACACACCGTCAAAGTGGCTATCCGGCAATTCTAGCTCGAGAAAATCCTGGTGTAGAACCTCACAGCCGGAATAGGAGCGTGCCATTGCCACGAATTGCTTCGATCCGTCCAGGCCGGTAACGGCGTGGCCCAATGACCGGAAGTAGCGCAAATCTCGTCCCGGCCCGCATCCCAGGTCGAGGATGGCATAAGGAGCCTCGCCTTCAATCGCTTCTAACAGTGCCGCATAATTTTGGCTGACATCGTGATCGCGAGTGCCGTGCCAGTAATCTTCGGCTGATCGATCATAGTGCCCGATGGTTATTGCCGAAAAGCGCCGCAACTGTGCTCTGTCGAATACCGGGGAACTTGTATCCACAGCGCTGCCGACGCCCCTAATTGGGAAACGTCTCAACCAGTTCTTTAAGCCGGGCTTTGGCATTTTTAAGTATAGACTCACCGTCGCCGACCAGCAGGATGTCGAAGTCGATATCCAGCAGTTTGCTCACGCTACCGCGAAGCAGCGCCGGGTCATCCATTACTCGCTCCGGTAATAGCCCGCACTGACCCGGCGGGTTGCCGATAATCGCGTCGCCGACAATCAGGATTCCCCGGTCACGCCAATACAGTGCCACCTCGCCCGGCGATTTGCCGGCAGCGCCAATAATCTCCAGCGGCCCGATTTGGCTGCCGATGATTAATTCGCCGTCCAACTGCGTATCCTGGCTGTCGGCATAGCCCGAATCTGCGGCGTGGATCACCGTCTGCGCACCGGTCCGCTCCCGCACCCGGTTAGACGCTCGCGAGTGATTGCGGTTGGTCAGAACAATGTTCATGACGCCTTCATGGACGATGGTATCAAGCTCATCCTCAGTCGGCTCGACCGGATCAACACAAATGTTGCCGCCGGGATCACGAATAAGGTAGCCATTAAAATTGTAGCCGTGCGGTTCCGAAAACCGCGGCCAGGTAAAGATATTACTAACAATCTCCAGCATCAGCCCTACCTCATGTTACCGCCACCTCCATCAAGGATAGCATTGTTCTCGAGATGGCCGGTTTTGACAAACAGCAGGCAGGTCATTCTCAGTTTACGGGCCGGTGGGGTACGCATGCTTTGTAACTGTTGCGCACGCTTTCTGGAAAAACGTGCTCTTTATCTTCTGACCGACCTCCAATAGCGTGCGTCTGGCACATAACACGCCAGGGCAATGTTCTGCTTTCGCGCACAATTAGCCTGCCGACTCCACCAGCAACGGTCGTCGCCGCATAAAGCGATCCTGAAATTGCTCTCCGACCAGGTACAGGGCCGGCACCAGGATCAAAGTCACCCCGGTGGCAAAGAGTACGCCGAAGGACAGCGAAATCACCATCGGGATCAAGAACTGGGCCTGCAGGCTGGTCTCAGTCATAATCGGCAGCAAGCCAATAAACGTGGTCATCGAGGTCAATATAATAGGGCGGAAACGGTCCTGGCCGCCCTGTAGTATCGACTCCAATACCGGGTGTCCCTGCGACCTTAACTGATTGATCCTGTCGATCAACACCAGGTTGTCGTTGACGACCACACCGGCGCAGGCCAGCACGCCCAACATCGAAAACATACTCACCTGCCAGCCCAGCAACAAATGTCCAATGATGGCACCCATGATGCCAAACGGCACCGCGGTAAGAATCAGCACCGGCTGCCAGTAGGAGCGGAAGGGTATGGCCATCAAGCCATAAATGATCAGCATGGACAGCAGCATGTACTTGAACATGGCGCCGGAAAACTCCTCTTCCTCCTGCAAATCTCCATCCATGGCCAGGGTAAGGTCGGGGTAGTGTGATTTCCATTGCGGAAACCGCTCCCGCAAAATCTCATCAATTACCGCGCGCGGACTGGAGGTACCGGGTACCACTTCTGCTGTCATTTCCAGCGTGCGTTTGCGATCAAGACGCTTGATGGTCTGGTAGCCGGGTAAAAATTTCACCTCGGCCACAGTTGCAAAGGGCACCTCCCGGCCATCCGGCGTACGAATGCGCATTTCATTAAGGTTATCTATCGACACTCGCTCCCGCTCCGGGTAGCGCACCATCACCTTCACATCTTCGCGCGCACGCGGAATGCGCTGTGCTTCCGCACCGTAAAATGCCCGCCGTACCTGGCGCGCCAAATCCACCAGGGTGATACCCAGGTTTTCCGCCGCTGGTTTGAGGTCCAATTCAATTTCTTCACGCGGCGCCTGCAGCGTATCGTTGACATTGAATACACCCGGATAAGTCAGCAACGCCGCTCGTAATTCCTCCGATACTGCCTCCAGGTCTGACAAGTGAGAAGATGCCAATACCAACTGAATAGGCTTGGCGTTGTCACGGATGGTATAATCCATGCTGAAGCTTTCCACCGGACCTACATCACCGATAGCTTCGCGCCACTGCCGGGCCAGTGCCCCACTATCAATCTCAGTATCTTTCAGTTCCATGCGCAGCCGTACAATATTGTCTTTGGCGACAGCATTAATGTGTCCTATCGCAGCCGCATTGCCCGCCGCTGCGTAGGCTGCGTTATAGTCTTCCTTGATCTTCACCGCGGCCTGTTCCACCTGCTCCATGACCCGCAGGGTTGTTGTGAAAGCGACCCCTTCCGGCAATTCAATTTTTGCCTGTACCATGTCGATACTAATATCCGGGAAAAACCCGGTGCGAATCCAGCCACCGGCATAAATCGCCAGCGACAGTATCAGCGCCACAAAAAATACGCTAAGAGTGAGCATGTTAGTACGCAGGCATTTCTCCAGAAATGGCCGATACACATGCGCCGAAAAATTGAGCATGCTGTCTGCACAGCGCTCTCGCAGCAGCTCAAGCTTCGCTAGCACTGGCAGCTTGGCAGGTTTAATCGGGCGCATGTGGGACAGGTGCGCTGGCAAAATCAGCAGGCATTCCAGCAGCGAGAAAAACAGCGCCAGAATAACCACGGTGGGAATATCAAAGGCAACCGCAGCCATATTGCCGGGCATAAACCACATCGGCGCAAAAAATATCATGGTCGATATCACCGCAAACATGACCGGTTTAAGGACTGACTGGGTGCCGAGTATCGCGCCCTTGTTACCCATTTCACCCGCCATCTGGCGGGTATGTACAGCCTCGCTGACGATGATGGCATCGTCGACAACAATGCCCAGCACCAGCAGGAATGCAAACAGGGAAAGCATATCCAGCCGTACACCCAGATAGGGCAAAATGAACAAGGTACCCAAAAACGCTACACCGATACCCACGCAAACCCACATCGCCAGCAGCGGCCGCAGAAACAATACCAGCACCAGGAACACCAGTATCAGCCCGCCGATACCATTCTTCACCAGGGTTTCAATACGGCCCTTGAACGGCTCGGCCTGGTCGCGCCATACAGCCAGTTCAACGCCTTCGGGCAAACGCGACCTGACCTGTTCCGCCCAGGCGTGAACAGTTTCGCTGGTGTGCAGTACATTGGGCCGCGATGTCACAAAGGCGTGCAGGTGATGGGCGGGTTTGTCATTAAAGCGAATACGCACATCTTCATCGGCGAAGCCATCGATGATGTGCGCGACATCACCCAACAGCAGGCGGGTTCCATCGCGTTTACTTAGCAGTACTATGTTTTCAAAATCTGCCAACTTGTATGCCTGGCCGCGCGTCTGCAGGCGAATATCACCGGTCTCGGATTTAATGGAGCCCGCCGGCAAGTTTAGCGATGAGCTGCGAATTGCCATGACCACATCATCAAAACGCAGGCCGTAGCGTCGCAGCGTGTTTTCGGAAACTTCCACCGACACCTCGTAAGCCCTGGGGTCCTCCATCTCAACCACCGAGACATAGGGTAGTGCCGCCATTTCATCACGCAGGCCCTCGGTGAGAACCTTGAGGTTTTCCTCGCCTATATCACCGGCCACGGTCACCGTTACCATGTGGTGTCGATGTGCCAATTCAGTGATTATTGGCCGCTCGGCCTCGGCCGGAAAAGTGGAGATGGCATCGACACGGCTTTTAACTTCCGCGGTAAGTCGTTGCATGTCATAGCCCGACTCCGCCTCTATCCACACCGACCCACTACCTTCCCTGGCGGTGGAGCGAATTTCCTTGATGCCATTGAGGTCGTGCACCGCCTCTTCGATACGAACGCAGATCTGCTCTTCCACTTCCCTGGGCCCCGCCCCCAGATAGGACATGGTCACACTGACGATGTTCATTTCAAAGTCTGGGAAAAACTGCTTTTCCAGAGCCGGTATGCCAAACGCACCGCCAACAATAATCAGCACCATCAACAGGTTGGCAGCGATGGGGTTGTGTACAAACCAGGCGATAATTCCGTTCACAAGCCGCCTCCGGCCAGCGCAGGTGCCGATCTCACAGTCACGGTCATACCTGTCACGGCCAGCGGTGGCTGCGATACCACCACGCGTGCATTGCGCTCAATACCCTGCACCCATACCTGGCTGGAGTTGCTCTTCAATACATGAACCTGCTGGGGTTGGAGTCGATCTTGCGCATCGACCAACAACACCGAACCATCATTGCGCAGGGCGCTGCGCGGCAAAGTCACCACCTGTTTAAGTTGGCGACCTTCAATCTCAGCGTCTACAAAAAGGCCAATTGCCAGTGGGGGCCGTCCATCATCGCGATTGCGCATAAACGGCTTTTCAACTTCTACCACCGCATAAACGACCCGGCTATCGACATCAATACTGGCATCGGTGCGAGTCACCCGGCCAGTCCACTGCCACTGCCGACTGGCAAAGCGCGCTGACAGGATGGCCACGGCCCCCTCTGCACGCATCGCGTCATCCTGGAAATTGAGCGGCAAATCCAACAGCGCTACCTGCCGGTCGGTCAATGGCAGGCGCACTTCCACCACATCCGTATCGTAGACTTTTGCAATCGGTGTACCCGGGGTTATGTACTGGCCCAGGTCAACAAATTTTTCAGAGATGCGCCCGTTGAAGGGGGCAGTAATAGAGGTGCGGCGCAAATTGAGCTGCGCCTGGTCAAGATCTGCCTGGGCCGCTCGCAGCGCTGCCTGCGCTCCTGCCAATTGCGGTTTGCGAAGAAACAACTGGTTGGCCTCATCATTGCCAAGGTCGCGCCATTCTCTGGCCGCCTGGCGACCACGGCCTTTCTCCTGTGCTACCAATTGCACCGCATCGGCAACCTGCGCCTCGGCCCGCACCCTGGCAAAGTTGTAATCGGCGTCTTCAATTCTGACCAGCACGGTGCCACTGTCAAAAAATCCACCCCCGGCAAAATGCTTGTCTACCGCCACTACCAGCCCACCGACCTGGCTGACTATGTTAATTTCCCTGCGCGGGCGCACCGTGCCCTGGGTAGATACCGTCAGTAGCAGGTCGGTAGGTACGGCGGAAATGACACTGACTAGCGGTGCCAGCGGCGCGACCGGAGCCGCTGGCTGCAATCGCGGCTTGCCGACCAAGATGGCGTAGGCGCCCGCCAGTCCCACCACGACGACTGCAATCGGCAGTAATAACTTTCGACCTGCTGACATGTCTTACCCCGTTAATCGCGCACTCAAACACCAGGCCTGGCCGCTTAAGCCAGGCTTACACACTCATAGTTTGATTCTACGCGTGTTAAACGGTTCCCGACCAGTGTCTTGCCACCAGTCTTGACCTGCGCGCAGTCAGGCAGCCGAGGTAGCGGCCCGGTTGAAGATGAGACGAGCTCGCTGCAGAGAGTTTCTGAAGCGCTCGGGGATCCATTGGAAAGGACGCCAGTTGCCCTCCTGCTGACTGAGGCGATCCGCCACAGCATACATAACCAGTGGATTGTGCGTCATACCCAAATGACTGCCGGGTATTTGCACGTTTTCGGTAGACTCGTCCTCAATATCGATACAGGAACTCCAGTGTGCAACACCATCGCCTTCACTGTAGATCGAAGTTGAAGGTACCGGCGGTGCTGTGCGCCACAACGGTTCATGCTGTAGCATCGGATCATCCTGCTGATTGGGATTCATACGCTCATACAAACGCGCCACGGCGCCGGATACCGCGTCTGCTCCGTTAATCTTAAAAGGGGAACCCAGCGTCACCACCTGGCGCACATGCCCGGGGATCCGATGTGCCAGCAATCGCGCATAGATGCCGCCCAGGCTCCACCCCACCAGGCTCACCTTACGGCCATGCTCACTCGACAATGCCAGCACCCGCTTTTCGAGTCGCAGGTACAACTCCTGGCTGATACCCGGATTGCGCCCCTCCTCCCATGCGTACGCGGTAAACCCCTTTGAATTCAGATACTTGCGTATACTGGCGGTACTGCGATCAGCCGCAAAAAAACCCGGGAAAACCAACACCGGCTGACCATCGCCGCAGGGTGCCATATTCAGTAAGGGGCGTGCCGGAGGAATCGACATCAACTCTGCCAGGGCACGAAATTCCAACAGTGATTGCCAGAGAGAGGGACGAGAAGTTGCGGGGCTAGCACCCATTTACAGGTTCTCCAATGCGGATCTGCCGGGAGTGGTTACAGGTCCATAATACGCAACGGCATTTCCGCTTGGCAACTATCAATGGACTATCGGCCCTGACAAGCACAGGTGTGAGTTTAAATATTTATACCGCCAAGTCAGTCACGACGCCCACTACGGGCTGGGTGTCATTAGGATGCCAATTCTAATTTTTGTCCGTATCTTCAGCGACATTGTAATGGGAGATATCCACATGGCGAACGCTACCCCGAAAGCCAAAACCAAGCCTAAGGCCAGAACTAAAACCACCGCAAAAAAGCCATCTGCTCGCAATGTTTTCCTGGCAGGGCTGGGCGCCTACGGCAAGGCCGTCGATGAAGCACAATCCCATATCAGGGATGCCCAATCCCAGTTGCAAGAAAACCGCACCAAAGCTGAGAACCTGTTCAGCCAACTGGTCAGACGCGGCGAGAAAGTCGAAACTACCGCTCGCAATAAACTCAAGGAAATAGACCTTCCCGAGCTGATATTGAGCGACCACGAGGTTTTGCGTGAAGATTTGCGCGCCCGCCTGGACAGGGCCCGCGAGAGCTTTGACACCCTGCGCGATGCCGTTTCCAACAAGGGCGGCCAGGCCTGACAAAACACTTATCCCGCATCGCCTGATGCGGTTTTTTGCGGGGCTCACATTGTGGCCCCTTTTTTTGTATGATGTGCGACCCACAAACGAGGATACCGGCATGAGTGACGACAACCCCAACGTGTCAGACAAGGCCAGTGAAATCGCCAAGAATATCTGGCTGGCGGGCCTTGGCGCTTATGGCAAGGCCTTTGATGAAGCTCATGATCGGCTGGACAAAGTCAGTAAAGAGCCGGAGCGCCTGTTCAAGGACCTGGTCAAAAAAGGCTCCAGGCTGGAAGACGAGGTCAGGGATTCGCTTTCCAGCATCCGCAAGTCCAGCGCCAGTTCGGTAGAGGAGCGGATCAAGAAGGTGCGCGAAAATTTTAACCTCAACCTGATTAGCCGCAGCGACGAGCTGGCCAAAATAAACACCAAGCTGGATGCGCTTACCCGCAAGGTGGACGCCCTCGCAAAAAGCTTGAAGAAAACCCCGGCCAAACGTAAACCCGCTGCCAAAAGTACTGCCAAGACCAGGAAGCGCTAGGACACAGCGCTCCTGGCCGCGACCGACCCAATGACATGAAAACCCGCGACCGCATCCTGCATACCAGCCTGCTGCTGTTCAACGAAGAGGGCGAAGCCAAGACCACGACGGTGGATATCGCCAATGAGCTGGATATCAGCCCGGGCAACCTGTACTACCATTTCAAGGGTAAGGACGTCATCATCGCCGAGCTGTTCGGACAGTTCGAGCAGGGCCTGAGCGAAATTCTCAGCGTCCCCATCGAGAGCTCACTGAGCGTCGAGGACAACTGGTTTTATCTCTACGTGGTATTCGAGGAGATGTATAACTACCGCTTCCTGTACCGCAACCTCAGTAACTTGCTGGACCGTTACCCCGAGCTCAAACGCCGCTTTCGTCGCCTCCTCAAACTAAAACGGGCCGCCATACACGCGGTGTGGAGCACCCTGCATCGAGAATCCGCGGTGGCTATGGATGAGGATCAGGTCGATGCACTGGTTGACAATATGGTTTTGCTGCTCAACTACTGGCTGAACTACGACCACCTGCTGCACGAAGAACGCCAGCCCGCCCTCATTATTCACCAGGGGGTGTATCAACTAATGAGCATGCTGGCACCCTACCTGGGTGCCGAGGACCGCGATTTCTACAGCCAGGTGCGGGACATTTACCACAACATTATTGTTCCCGCCGCGAAAGCCTAGGATTGCTGCAGCAGTATGACGTCGCTGCCTATTACCTCCAGGCGGGCAGCATGTTCTGATGCCCACCACCGCCATGTCTCCACAGAAAAAAAGCACACATGAGTGGGGTCATTTTTGTAGTGCCATCGGGCGAAGGCCTCTACATCCAACACCAACTTGGTCATCACAGCCAGGTAACCGCCGCGTCCCAGCAACCTCCATAATTTCTCCAGCTCCTGGCCGGGACGAAACAGGTGCTCGACTACCTCGGTGGCGGTAACAAAGTTATAGCGCTCGGCAAGCACCGTATTATCTGGCTGGTAGAAAGGGTCATACAGGGTCATGGCGTGACCCGCCTCCTCCAACATCAGGGAGAGTGTTGGCCCTGGGCCGCAGCCAAAATCCAGCCCTCGCTGCGCCGGGGGCAGGCGTTCGCAAAGCGGCACACACAGGCGTGACAAAAAGCGCCTGTAGCCTGCGTCATGCGGCGAATTGCCGTGCAAATCGTATTCTGCCTTTTCCTGCTCCGGTCCCAGGTGATACTCGGCGCCTACAAATACCAGCTCACAGCGGCCACATTGCTGGTAACACCGCTTGCTATCCTGGTAGTACGGCCGACAATTATTGCCCTCGCAAAGTGGGCACAGAGAGTTTGATTCGTGACTGTTCATACTTCCCGTCTATAATCACTGTCAGTGGACGGCAACAGTCCACAGCCACTTAGGCTTTATGCATGATTACGGAGATTAGCATGACGATTCAAACAGGCGACAAAATGCCCAGTATTACTCTCAAGACTATGGGGTCTGAGGGACCAGGGGATATTAGTACAGACGAGATTTTCAGTGGTAAAAAAGTGGTGATGTTTGCACTGCCCGGTGCCTTCACTCCCGGTTGTTCAAAGGCGCACCTGCCGGGCTATGTAGTCAACGCCGACACCATAAAGGCCAAGGGTGTGGATACCATCGTATGCATGTCGGTTAACGATGCCTTCGTTATGGGAGCCTGGGGCGACGTGCAGAATGCGTCAGAAATTCTGATGCTGGCCGATGGCAACGCTGAACTGACCGCCGCACTGGGACTGGAGCTGGATGGCAGCGGCTTCGGCATGGGCACGCGCAGCCAGCGCTACGCCATGATTGTTGAGGATGGCACCGTCACCCATCTCAACATTGAACCAGCGGGTGGTATTGATGTCAGCTCCGCAGAGACCATGATGAAACTGCTATAGGCGACTATCGGGTCAGAAATTTTGAGAACCGGGATCAGAGTCTGGGCGACCCCGTCTAGACATTGACCCCATACTTTCGGGGTTTTACCCTGTCGGAGCCGCCGGTAAATTCAGGTCAGCGACAGGTAGCAGACAGTGGCTACCACCAATACTCCCATCAGATTAAGCACAAAACCTTCCCGCACCATGCGCTGCACACTTATTCGGCCGCTGCCGTACACCACGGTGTTAGGAGCAGTTGCCACCGGTAACATAAAGGCACAGCTGGCGGTCATGGCCGCCGGTACCATCAAGATCTCCGGCTCAATCCCGGCCGCCAGAGCTGTCGCCGCGAGTATTGGCATCAGCAGAGCGGTGCTGGCGGTGTTACTGGTCGTTTCCGTCAGGAAGGTGACTACCAGGCAAATCATGCCTATCAGCGCCCAGATCGGCAGGTAACTCATGGCGGCCAACCACTCCCCCATCAACAAGCTGAGCCCTGAACTCACAAACGCCTTGGCCAGGCAAATACCTCCAGAAAACAGCAAGAGCACACCCCAGGGAATGGTCACGGCACGCTCCCAGTTCAATAATCGACCACCTCTACCATCGGAAATCACAAACATTACAATCACTGCCAGCAGGGCCACCGACGCGTCATTGGCTGTGGGCAGGTGCAGCCAGGTGCTCCAGCCACCGAAGGGCTCTGTGCGTGTAATCCAGGCCAGCGCGGTGGCACCAAACACCAGCATTACCCGCTTTTCCTCGGTACGCCAGAGCCCCAGCTGTGGTAATTGAACATCACTACTGCCGTGCAGGTGGCGGGTCAGCCACAGCGCCATTAAGGGCACCATAATAAAAACCACCGGCAGCCCCCAGCTCATCCACGTCACGAAGCTGATTGCATTGCCGGTATTCTCCTCATAAATTTGCATAAAAATGAGATTGGGTGGTGTGCCGATAGGCGTAGCGATACCGCCCACACTGGCTGCATAGGCAAGCCCCAGCAGCAACGGGACCGCCAGCTGTTCTCCATCCAGCTTTTCCAACACCGCCATAGCCACCGGCAGCAGCATCAAGGTGGTTGCCGTATTGGAAATCCACATGCTCAACACCGCCGATGCCGCCATAAAGCCAAACACCAGGCGGCGATCGCTGTGACTGCCAAACAAATGCACCATGCCCAGCGCTATACGGCGGTGAGCGCCACTGTGTTCCATTGCCCTGGAGAGAATGAAGCCGCCCAGCAATAACAGGATCAACGGGCTGCCATAGGCCTGGCCCACCTGCGCTGGCGTCAATATGCCTACCAGGGGGAAAACAGCCAGCGGCAGCAACGAGGTCACGGGAATAGGCACTGGTTCAAAGATCCACCAGATTACACACCAGAGCGCAATCAACGCGGTTACAGCAATCTGCTCGGACATACCCTGCTGGTAGAGACCGGTTGCGACCAACACGGCCAGCAACGGGCCGGCATACAGAGCCAAATATCGAATGGGATGTGTCTTCACAGTCAGTTCGCCAGTGGTACTCGAATAATGCGATCACCGGTAAAGGAACCAATGAAGAGATACCCGTCGACCTCAACCGCTGCGGTTCCCGCCCCCATCGGCGGTCCTTCCAATTCCACCAGGGTCTCGCTGGTCATGGTCTGTGGGTTTATCGCAACAATAGCAAACGGCATCTTCACTGGAGAGCCATCATCATTGGGCAAGCCCGACAACAGATTGCTCCAACCGTAGTGATGAGACGCCACCAGCAAGCGCCCATCACTGGCCCAGTTACTGTTATCGGGAGAGGGAATTTGTGCCACAGCAAGTAGTTTTGACTCAGGCAGTGAGTACTTACGAACCTCGCTGCCGCCCCAGGCATTCATAAAGAAGCTTTTTCCGTCAGCTGAAACAACAATACCATTGGGGAATGGCGCCTCTGTTCCCGGCAGCGCTGTAAACCCGGTCTCGGTCGTCCAGCGATAGACATACCCCGTGTCCATTCCCAGTAGCGCCCTGAGCAGCCCAGTGCTGGAACCCCGTGAATACATACGTGAGACCAGGAAGCCCCCTTCCGGCAATGCTGCAACATCATTGAAAGAGGCATCATCAGGTGCTATCACACAACCACGCCAGTGCAGTTGCGGGTCAATGCCCGGCAGAAATTCAAAGAACTCTACCGACTCCCGGCCGCCGTGATTAACGGCCAGCAATTGCCAGCGACCGTCCCTGCGCCGCAGCAAATCCAGACCGTGTATCAACACCTCCGCGCCGGGGCCATCAATACAATCCGGCGAACCCCAGCCGGTCTCACTGACCTGGCCACGGGACTGGTATAACGGTGTCACAAGCAGGCTTTTCACGTCGAGCAGGCTTATCCCTCGCCCTTCGACCATCTCGCCAAACAATATATTGCCCCGCGAGGTAAGCACCAGGTCTTCCGGTGACTGTAAATTGCAGATGGAGACAATCCCATTGACCTCCTCACAGTGCTCAGACGCTACCAACGCCGATGAAAATACCAGGCTTGTTGCCAGCAGGACGCCCCGGACAAGCAAACTCATTGGGTCCAGCCGCCGCTAAAAGGTATCGCCTGGCCGACAAAAAAGTCCGATTCATTGGAAGCCAGGAAAACCGCCAGCATGGCATCCTCTGCTGCCGTGGCCAGGCGCCCGGCGGGCACTGTCGCCAGCAGTTGCTTAAACGCATCTGTCTGCTGAAACTGCTCAGAAAAGTACTCGGGATTTTCTACAAAATGCTGGGCAATGAGGTTGACCTGAACATTGTGGCTGGCCACTTCCGCACCCACACTGCGCACGTAGCCTACCTGGGCACTGCGGGCAGCGCTGTAGGCGGCAACCCCGGGCGCCCCTTTCAGGCCGGTGGCACTGCCAACCACGATAATTTTACCGGCCCGGCGCTCAATCATGTCTGGCAATACCGCTCGCACCAGCCGGTGTAATGGATGCACCATCACATCAAACATCGTCTGCCAGGTATCTTCTTCGACGTTGGTGACACGGGCACCGGCGGCGGCAGCAGCCAGGTTGGCCACCAGCACGTCGATATGTCCTGCGGCGGTAATAAGTTCAGCGGCGGCGTCAACCCGGGTCAGGTCGCTGCAGTCCTCTATCACCTCGGCACCGTGCTCACGAAACATCGCTGCAAAGGCCGGCCCCATGTAATCTGCCGCCTGGGTAATCAATATCCGTTTGCCTGCCAATCGTTGTTGCATTGTTGCGCTCCGTGTTCGCTCATTTCGTTCGGCGGAATTCGCCCGCCCTGCGCGCAGGGTCTAGGCGACCCCGACGATTTATTCGACCAGCGGGCATTATTACCAGTGCGGCTAAGGATGTCACTATGTCCCAAATAACTGTCGGTCGAATGAATTCGACCCTACCGGAACCATTAGTCAAATGAATTCGCCCCTACCGGCACTCATGAATACGCAGTAGAATCCATCCCCATGAATAATTTACCCAATCAACTGGTGGACCGATTTGGTCGCACCGTCGACTATGTGCGACTGTCGGTTACGGATCGCTGCGACTTTCGCTGCGTTTATTGTATGGCCGAGGACATGCAATTTGTACCGCGCGCTGAAGTGCTCAGCCTGGAAGAGTTGTTTAGCCTGGGCCAGGCTTTTACCCAACTGGGTGTAAAGAAAATCCGCCTGACTGGTGGCGAACCGCTAATACGTCCCAACATCATGTACCTCGTTGAGCAACTGGGCCAACTCGACGGCCTCGAAGAGCTGACACTCACCACCAACGGTTCACAGCTGAAACGCTTGGCCGTCCCCCTGTATAGCGCCGGCGTGCGGCGCATCAATATCAGCCTGGACAGCCTGGACCCGGACAAATTCAAGCGTATTACCCGCACCGGCAAGCTACAGAACGTACAAGCAGGCATAGATGCAGCACTCGCAGCGGGCTTTCACGTCAAGCTCAACGCGGTCATTCTCAAGGGCCGCAATGAAGACGAGATCATGGATCTGGTCGAATACAGCATGTCCAAGGGAGTGGATATCGCCTTTATTGAGGAGATGCCACTGGGGCTTATCGATGAACATGATCGGGCCCTCAGCTTCTGTTCCAGTGACGAGGTACGGGACATTATCGAGCAGCGATATCAACTATCGGCCAGCGATGTCACCACCAGCGGACCTTCGCGCTACTACACTTTTGATGACAGCGACTACAGCAACCGCATCGGTTTTATTTCACCCCACAGCCACAATTTTTGTCATCTGTGCAATCGCGTACGCGTCACCGTCGAAGGGCGCTTGTTATTATGCCTGGGCAATGAACACTCAAGCGATTTGCGCGCGGTGCTGCGCGACCCGGCGGCAGGGCCAGAAGCACTCAAACAGGCGGTGGTTGCAGCCATGGACCTGAAGCCTGAAAAGCACCATTTTGACCTCAGCGCTGAGCCCGATATCGTCCGCTTTATGAACATGACAGGAGGCTAGCAGAAGCTCCCGTGCAATCTTTGGATTTCCCGCAACTGGCCTCCATAGAGGCCATTGAAGGCGGTTTCGAGTCGCTCGGTTATATCTGTAGTCGCGAGATTGCAACAGCGGTATATCTCTCCTATCACTTGCGCAAACCCATCCTGGTGGAAGGTCCTCCCGGAGTCGGTAAAACCGAGCTGGCCAAGACCACTTCAGAGTTGCTGAACGTGCCACTGATTCGCCTGCAATGCTACGAGGGGCTGGATGAAGCCAAAGCCCTCTACGAGTGGAAATACGGCAAGCAATTACTCTATACGCAGGTATTGAAAGAAAAGCTGGGCGACCTGTTGCAAGGTGCCAAAGGCCTCGCTGAGTCGGTGGAGCGCCTGCATCAATTTGGCGATATATTTTATTCCGAAGACTTCCTGGAGCCACGGCCACTGCTCAAGGCCATGCACGAACCCACAGGTGCCATTCTGCTTATCGACGAAGTCGACAAATCCGATTTTGAGTTTGAGTCCCTGCTGCTGGAGATACTCTCCGACTACCAGGTTTCCATTCCCGAAATTGGCACGATCAAGGCGACCACCGCACCTATGGTGTTCCTGACCAGCAACAACACGCGCGACATCTCCGATGCACTCAAGCGCCGTTGCCTGCACCTGTATATACCCTTCCCCACTATTGAACTGGAAGAACGCATCGTACGCAGCCGGGTACCGGACGTAGACGAAAACCTGCGTCAGCAACTGGTCGATTTCGTCCACTCGCTGCGCCAGCTGGACCTGAAGAAAGCCCCCGCCATCAGTGAAACCATCGATTGGGCGCGCAGCCTGTTGCTGCTGCATGCAGACCAACTCGATGAAGAGGTGATTCGCAACACCCTCAATGTATTGCTGAAATTCCAGGAAGATATAGAAGCAACGAACCCCGAAATCCGCAGCCTGATTAGCAAACGCGACTGAATTCTCCAGTCGCGGGCCCTGGCTACAACCCAATAGTTTAATTTTTCAGCAAGCAAGCCGGTTTTGGTGTTATTCCCTTGACCGTGGGCGCCCTATCACTAAAATGCGCCCACAAATTCACTGAATACTTTAACTTGGAGTATTGATATGTGCTCAGCACGCCCACGCCTGTTTTCCCGTAAACGACTGTCCACAGCGGTACTTGCCTTCTCATACGGCATTGTTAGCGCCCCGGCTTCTGCCCAGATTGAAGAGGTAATCGTCACGGCCCAGAAGAAAGAAGAGTCTCTGCAGGACGCGCCCATCGCCGTTACCGCGTTTGATTCCACCATGCTGGAGGATATCGGCGCCTTCAACCCCACCGATATCAGTGAGTACGTTCCCAACGTCAGTATCGTGCCGATTATGGGTAGCACCGCCAACATCCGCATGGAAATTCGCGGCATGTCCACGGCCGAGCCATCTCTTACCATTGACCCGAAGGTCGGTATCTACCTGGATGGCGCCTATATCGCCCGCAACTCTGGTGCAATATTCGATATCGTCGACCTGGAGCGGGTCGAAGTTATGCGTGGACCACAGGGCACCCTGTGGGGCAAAAACACCACCGGTGGCGCCGTTAATCTGGTGACTACCCGTCCCAACGGCGAATTTGGTTTCAAGCAACAGTTATCTGCCGGTAACGATGGCTATTTCCGCAGCGTTTCCACGGTGGATACGCCTTCCTACGGCAATGCCGCTGCCAAGCTGACCTACATGCACAAGGAGTACGATGGCTGGGCTGATAACAACGGCATCGGTGAAAGCGACCTGGCCTCAGAAGATGTCGATGCTGTGCGAGTTGCCATTGCCTGGGATATTACCGACACATTCAGCTTCGACTATGGCTTTGACTACACCGACAGTGACACGGTACCCCCGCCGCTGCAGATCACCGCCGTCAGTGAAGGCGCCACCGCTGATTCGGTGTCCGGTACCTACGATATTTCCAGCGCCACCTTCATTCCCTATGTGGCGCTGAAGGAACTGAAGCCGCTGGTAGAGAAAAATGACCGCATCGAAAACTTTACCCTGGACAACATAAGCAAGGAAAAAATTGAAATCTATGGCCACAACTTGACCCTGGCCTGGGATTTGGGAAATTTTACAATTAAATCAATAACTTCCTACCGAAACTACGAGTCTGACTTTGCCCACAATGACCTCGACGGGGGCACTTGGGGTATCGTGGAAGCCGGTGAATTCATACCCCTGCCCATTTTTCACGCGGCCAGTAATAAGGACCAGGACCAGTTCCAGCAAGAATTCCACGTGGTCGGTTCCGCTTTTGACGAGTCGCTTGATTACGTCGTTGGTCTGTACTACTTCGAGGAATCCGGTAACGAGACAAACCCCTGGAATGCCACGGTGTGGGCCCCCAGCAGTACTACCCAGGTCGTATTGCGCGGCATCCCCCTGGGCAGTTACTACGGCATCGACAATGAGTCCAAAGCCGCGTTCGGGCAGTTCACCTACCGACCCAATGACGATTATTACCTGACCCTGGGACTGCGCTACACCAAAGACGATAAAACCCTGAAGTTACCAGCATCCGACCCGCGCCTGGACGAGAAGCGCAAATTCGATGAAAACTGGAGCAAGTTCACACCCGCTTTCACTATTGGTTACCAGCCCAGTGACGACCTGAACGTCTATCTGAAGTATGCCGAGGGCTACAATGCCGGTGTATATGGCATTCCCACCGACCCCACCGCCGCCGACATTGAACCTGCCGACGAGGAAGAGCTGACCTCCTGGGAACTTGGCATCAAGTCCATGTGGTTTGACAACAGGCTGCGCTTCAATGTCGCGGGCTTCTTCAACGACGCCGACAACCTGCAAATTACCGCTTTTGTCGACGGCAACCGCAGGGTGATAAATTCCGGCTCAGCGGATATTTACGGAGTGGAAATCGAAACCCTGTGGATGCCCACCGACAACTGGACAGTGAACGCCAGCTACGGCTACCGCAAAACAGACCGGGACAGCATCGACAACCTCAGCGATGAAAGCGGCAAGAACAGCGGCGTGTTGGGGTTGGCCTATACCCGTGAAGCTGGCAACTGGGGCCTGTTCAGGGCGCGCCTTGATGCCACTTATAAAGATGAAATCAACTATTCCAGCAATGGCTCTGCCGACGTGGATGACCGTTGGTTGCTCAATGCCCGGTTGGGCCTTTCTGAAATCAGCCTGGGTAAGGGCATGTTGCGTGGGTCGCTGTGGGGCAAAAACCTCGCCGATGAGGAATATGGCGTACACGGTCAGGATCTTGGCCTGGAGAATGGCTACGGCATCGCCGGTGTGATATTTGGTCAGCCCCGTTCCTACGGTATCGATCTGACCTGGGAATTCTAGGCAAAGACCCCACACAGGGATCTAAGGGCGCCTCGGCGCCCTTTTTTTTGTACCATGGGTGCATGCCTTCCAAACTGGTCAGCTTCATTAATGTACTGCGCAGTCACGACCTGCGTATTTCCCCCGCCGAAACACTCGATGCGGTCGAGGTAATTTCCCTGCTGGGATACAAAGATCGCAACGCATTGCGCACCGGCCTGTCCCAGACGCTGGCCAAGACACCAGACGACAAGGCGACGTTTATACAGTGCTTCGACAAGTTTTTTTCCTACCAGTTACCTGAGGCTGCCGCCAACGACAGCACTGCTGGCACCGCAGGGGTGGACGCTGAATCACTGTCTGAAGCCAATCAGACACTCTCCCAAATGCAGGAGCAGGAAGGTGGAGATGCTCCCTCGCAGCTTGACCTGGAGGGTGAAATGGCAGCCGACCCACAGCTGTCCGAGCAACTCGACACGCCACTTATGCAGATGCTGCGCGACGGGGACCGCAATGAACTGGCGCTGCGAATCGCCCAGGCCGGTGAACGGGTTAGCCTGTCCCAGATTCAAATGTTTACCCAAAAGGGCCAGTACACTCGCAAGATACTGGATGAACTGGGCGAAGAACACATCCGCAATGCGGTAGTCGACCTGGAAAATCGTGGTAGCGCAGCACTGCGGGAACTACAGGCTTACCGCGACCGCTTGCGCGAATTGGTGCGCAATCACGTGGAGCGGGAGTACCTGTTGCACGCCGAGGGCAAGAACAAGCAATTTATGGACGAAATACTGAGTAAGACCAAGCTCAGCAACATCGAGCACCACTACCTGCACCGGGTCCACGACCTGATTCGAAAGATGGCAAAAAAGCTGGCCACCAAACACTCCAGCAAACGCAAAACAAAAAAGCGCGGCCAGCTCAACATGACCAAAACCCTGCGCAAGGGTATTCCCCATGACGGGGTGATGTTTGAGGTTTACTGGAAAGCCAAGAAGAAGGATAAGCCACAAATCCTCGCTGTCTGCGATGTAAGCGGCTCGGTGGCGGCCTACGCCAAGTTTTTATTGATGTTTCTGTACAGCCTCTCCGATGTTCTGCCGCGGGTTCGCAGCTTTGCCTTTTCCAGCCATCTCGGCGAAGTCAGCGACCTGTTTGACCAATATCCGCTGGAAAAGGCCATTGAATTGGTAAACTTGAAGTATGGTGGCGCTACCGATTATGGCAACAGCCTGCTGGACTTTGCCAAGCTGGCCATGAACGATATCGACCGTAATACCACCGTCATCATTCTCGGCGATGCACGCAATAACAATGGTGACCCCAAACTGGAAGTGATGCAGAGCATCTATCAACGGGCCAAGCAGGTCATCTGGCTCAATCCGGAATCGCGCAACCTGTGGGGCAGCGGCGATTCTGAAATGGACCGCTATCGCAGCGCCTGCCACTTTACGGCGGAATGCAACAATCTGCAGCAACTGGAGCGGATCATAGACCAATTACTACGCAACAATTCCTGAACCGTTTACTGATATGATGCACACGGAGATACAAAAACAAACAACAGGGACCAATGATCTACTACTGCCGAGATTGCAGCTATACGGGGAGGAAACGCACCGCCAAAGGACAGTGTCCGGCCTGCAGTTCATACGACTACCGCCGTCGGGGTTCAGACCAGGAAGATGGTAAGCCGCAACAGTCTTCACCGCTCAAACTGGCATTTCTCATCGGGCTGTGGGCCTACCTGATCGTCAATATTTACTGGAAGCTATACAGCTGATGTCCAACGACACGCCAGAGGCAGCGCAACTACTGCAACAACTGCAGGCAAGGTATCCGCATACCACGCAACCCAATCGTGAGCCCGCGGGGAGCGTGCGGCTGGTTGCTACCCTGGGCACAGTAAAGCACATTGATAGCGTGCACCAACTGCTGCTGGACCGGTTAGCGGATGCCGGCAAAGACAAATCAGGTGAGCTTGTTCTATCTGCCCGGGATGCGGCGCTAGTGGCCTGGGTTGACGAGGCATTCCGCATCGCCTTCAAAGACAATGCAGTGGACAGCCAGCTAAGCAGGCTATTGCTCAACTTGCTACCCGTTGCCGCCGCCGTGGCTATCACGGAACAACAATTTCTGCTGATCGGCGAACATCCATTGCAAAAACTGCTGGATACCCTTCATTCACAGTGCATTGGCTGGCATCCCGGCCTGGGACGGGCCGGCAAGCCCCTGCTCTCCAAACTCGAGTCGGTGAGTCAACAGACACGGCAATACTTCGAGAACCAGCAGCAGGACTTCGCAGAAATAATCGACGAACTGCAGGAATTTCTGCAAGCTGAAAGCCTGGCCTTTAAGCGCACCCAGGAACGGGTAATCGAGACGGAACAAGGCCGACTCAAGGCGATGAGCGCCAGGGTCACGGCCGGGCGAGCCATCAATGATTTTATGCAGGGCAAGCAATTTCCGGCAAAAATCCACGAATTCCTCCACGGCAGCTGGTTTGACTCCCTGCAACTGCTGCTGATCCTGCACGGTCCCGAAAGCGAGCAATGGTCACGCGCCTTACTGGTAACAGACACCCTGATCTGGACTGTGCAACCCTGTGATATTTCTGATGAAAGCCATCGCCAACGGCTTTACAAAGTCATCCCGAAAATCCCTCGCGAGCTGCGCCAACTGTTGATTAGCCTGGAAAATGACGACGCGGCCGCAGAGGCAGCACTGGCAACTGTCGAAGACATACATTTTCGCTTGTTGCGCAATCGTCCACCGAGCTTTGTCAGCGCCGAACCGATAGATCTCGGACCCGTCGCCACCCGCTCACGGGTCAGCCAGCATATGCTGCAGCAAATAGAGTCACTGAAGGAGGGACAGTGGTTTCTCATCAAGAAGGAGAACGGTGAAGTACTGCGTATACGGCTGGCTCTGAAGATGGATGACTACGGCCAATTACTGTTCGTGAATCGCCTCGGTGCCAAAACGTTTAGCAAATCTTTCGAGGAGTTCGCCTATCTCCTCAACAATGTGCATGTGCGCCAGTTACCTGAGCTGGCTGGCTTCAGCCACGCCCTGCAACTCGCGGCAGGTCTGGTACCACGGCAGGTGCCAGAGAACGAGTTGCCACAGGCAGAGCCTGTACCTGAACCCGAGCCCGTACCTGAACCCGAGCTCGTACCTGAACCCGAGCCCGACCCGGCTCCCAAGCCGGTTTCTGAACCCATACCCGATTCACCTCACGAACTGTCCCTCGAACCAATTTCCGATCTGGCACCCAGTCCAGTTACCGAGCCGGCACCCAATCCAGTTCCCGAGCCACCATCCCCGCCGGTTCCTGACCTGACTCTCGAGCCACTTTTCGGGTCGACGCCAGAGCCTGTTCCGGAGCCTGTGCCCGAGCCGAGCCCCGAGCCGGCGGCCGATTCGGTTCCCGACCTGGCTCTCGAACCATTTCCTGACCTGAGCCTCGATTTGGACTCCGGCCCGAAGCCTGATCCCTTGCCTGACCCGGTGCCAGTAGCGGACCCAGATCCCATTCAGGCTGCCGATCCAGTGGCTGACCTGGTGCCCTATCCAGCTCCCGAGCCAGCCCCCACTGCAGCGCCCGAAAAAATACCTGCTCCAGCTGCCGAGCCCACTGCCGTAGCTATCCCCAAAATGAGCATCGAATCGATAAGCTGGCCCTGCCCGGCCCGGCCAGAGCAAGCATCAACTGGTAACGCAGAGCTGGACCAGCTCGCAATAGGAAGCTGGGTTTTGTTTAAGGACCAGAAAGAAGCTATCCTGTGCAAACTGGCGGTACGCATCGCTGACCAGGATATGTTCCTGTTCGTCAACAATCGCGGCAAGCGTGAACGCGAGCTCAATCGCAGCACCTTGATTGCGCTAATTGAGAGTAATGAACTGGAATTGATAGAGGAAAAATCCAGTTTCGAAGATGCGGTCGCCGATCTGGTGCGTAATTTCCGCAAAGACAGTTTCGAAGAGGAGCAGGAATGAGCGAGAACAAACGCCACGACCAGCGCCTGGTGGGACAAGCCACTGCCTTTATAGAATTAATGGGTGCCAGTATCGGTGCGCCCGACCGGTCCCCGATTATCATATGCAATTCCCTGGACATATCCCGTGGTGGATTGCGGGTATGTGTAGATACCTTTATTGAACCTGGCACTATATTACATTTGGGTCTGGAACTGGCCGGACAGGATCGCCCCCTCTACGTGGTAGCAGAGGTAAAATGGGCGCGGCGCACAAGCACCCGAGATGGGTACTGGATAGGATTCGAATTACTGGAAAGTGATGGCACCGATCTCGCTCACTGGCAATCACTACTGGAAAAGCTAACTCCCGCTACCTGATCATGCCACTGTCTTCTTCATCCAGTGACTCAAGACTCAGGCCCGACTCATCTTCATCCTCGCCAGGGTGATCCTTGGCGAACTTGATCTTGAGCCGGACGGCGCGCCCGTTGCCAGGTACAAATCAGATCCATTCTTGCTGGCGAGTATTTCCAGCCATTGTGTAATTCTCACCGTATTTCTCCCCCTGCCAAAGCAACAGCAACTCATTCAACTTTTGCAGCTTCTGGGGGGTCGGCAAGGAGCGCCAACGGGCATTCTTCCTTTAGCGCTATGGGAATGCTAGGGTGAGTTAAAGCAATAAGAAGAGCAGGTTTTGTATGAAAGACCCTATCGGGCGCGACAATGCCTACTGGCGCGCCAATATCCGTTTGTTGTGCGTATTGCTGTCTATCTGGTTTTTGTGCTCATTCGGGCTGGGCATCCTGTGGGCTGACTGGCTGGACCAGTTTCGCCTGTTCGGATTCAAACTGGGTTTCTGGTTCTCACAACAGGGCGCCATCTATGTGTTCGTGGTGCTCATCTTTGTCTATGTTTACGCCGCCAATCGGCTCGATCATCTTTATGGCGTGGATGAAGACAGCGACAGTTATGTAGAAGATGATGACTACTACCATCCACGCGGGGAGGACTAAATCTCCATGGATGCGCAGACACTAACCTACCTGTTTGTTGGCGCCAGCTTCGCGCTCTACATCGGCATTGCCATTGTATCCCGGGCCGGATCCACAGCCGATTTCTATGTGGCGGGCGGTGGCGTGTCGCCGCTTGCCAATGGCATGGCGACCGCAGCCGACTGGATGTCGGCTGCCTCGTTTATCTCCATGGCTGGAATCATTTCCTTTATTGGTCGTGATGGAGCGGTTTACCTGATGGGCTGGACCGGTGGTTACGTGCTGTTGGCACTACTGCTAGCACCCTATTTGCGCAAGTTCGGCAAATACACGGTGCCAGACTTTATCGGTGACCGTTACTATTCTGACACAGCCCGGCTGGTGGCCGTGGTTTGTGTGATTTTTATCTCCTTCACCTACGTCGCCGGACAAATGCGCGGGGTAGGCATCGTTTTTTCGCGTTTCCTGGAAGTGGAGATCAACACCGGTGTCATGATTGGCATGGCTATTGTGTTTTTTTACGCCGTACTGGGCGGCATGAAGGGCATCACCTACACCCAGGTAGCACAGTATTGTGTGCTTATTTTTGCCTTTATGGTGCCGGCCATATTTATCTCCCTCTCCATGACCGGCCACGTGCTTCCCCAAGTGGGGTTTGGTAGCACCCTGCTAGACGCACCGGACACCTACCTGCTTGACCGACTGGATCAGCTGTCGGTGGAGCTCGGCTTTGCCGCCTACACCGCTGGCAAGAAATCCACCATCGATATCTTCTGTATCACCGCCGCATTAATGGTGGGTACGGCCGGCTTGCCCCACGTGATTGTTCGGTTCTTCACTGTTCCAAAGGTAAAAGACGCACGTATCTCGGCCGGCTATGCACTGGTATTTATCGCTATTCTGTATACAACAGCTCCCGCGGTAGCTTCATTTGTACGGGTAAACGTAATCGAAAGCGTAAACGAGGTGTCCTACCAGGAAATACCCCAGTGGTTTCGCAACTGGGAAGACAGCGGACTGATAGCCTGGAAGGACAAGAACCAGGACGGTCGCATCCAGTACCGCGCCGGTGCCGCCCTGAGCGGCGGCAAGCCCGACTACACGACTACCCGTGGCCCGCATGGACAGCGCCTGCTGAACAATGCGGGCAGCGACAATAACAACGAACTCTACATGGACAGAGACATCATGGTGTTGGCCAACCCAGAGATTGCCGGGCTGCCGAACTGGGTGATCGCGCTGGTCGCTGCCGGCGGACTGGCCGCTGCACTGTCTACCGCCGCTGGGCTGCTGCTGGTGATATCCACCGCTATTGCCCACGACCTGATGAAGAAAGTGTTTCGACCAAATATTACCGACCGGGAGGAGCTGCGCTATGCCCGCATTGCCGCGGCGTGCGCCATTGGCGTGGCCGGCCTGTTCGGCATTTATCCACCCGCCTTCGTGGCCCAGGTGGTGGCGTTTGCCTTTGGGCTGGCGGCCGCCTCGTTTTTCCCGGTCATTTTTATGGGCATTTTTTATAAACGCATGAACCGCGAAGGTGCGATTACCGGCATGGTTTCCGGTTTGCTGTTTACCTTCGCGTATATTGTCTACTTCAAGTTTATCAGTCCGGAAACCAACAACGCCGAACATTGGCTGCTGGGCATATCTCCGGAGGGCATAGGCACCATCGGCATGTTGATCAATTTCATCTCCGCCCTGTGCGTGTGTCACCTGACGCCAGCACCCCCTGCAGCCATATATGCCCTGGTAGAGAATATTCGCATTCCGCAGGGGGCTGGCGCGGCTTATCACCATCACCAGCAGGACTTGTAACCCCCGCTCGCGCGTTAATCCCGAAAAGAAGCGTCTTCCCGATCCAGCCGGCGCAACAACGCCGGCCAGGCAATACCACCAAACATGCCCTGGGTGGCAGCCGCAATGGTACGACCCGTGTCATCAATGATGGCCTGATCAACATGAACCAGCTCGCCGCCGCCGGCCATGGCGGCTATCTGGATCTGGCAGGCAGACTCCAGGTTGTACAGATACAGGAAGGCATCGGCGACCGAACCGGCCACCACCAATAAACCGTGGTTACGCAGAATCAGGTGGGTCTTGTCGCCCAGGTCACGCTGCAGGCTTTGCTTCTCCTCTTCATCGACGGCAATACCTTCGTAGTCGTGATAGGTGATTGAAGCAAGCGCCAGTGAGGCCTGTTGGGAAATGGGCAGCAGCCCGTCTTTCTGCGCCGCCACAGCAACACCCGCCCGGGAATGCCAGTGCGCCACACACTGCGCATCGTGGCGCACCTCGTGGACTGCGCTGTGCACCACGAAACCAGCGGGATTGATATCGAACGGTGTGTCGGTCACCTTGTTACCCTGCAGGTCAATTTTCACCATGTTGGAGGCGCACATCTCCTCATAGAGCAGACCATAGGGGTTTATCAGGAAATGATCTTCATCGCCAGGCACCCTGGCAGTGAGGTGGGTAAATACCAGATCGTCCCAGCCAAAGCGGGCCACCAGCCGGTACAGAGCCGCCAGATCGACACGAACCTGCCATTCCTCGGCGCTTACCGTCTGTTCTACTCCGGGTACAGTCAATTGCATAGTTGCTCCTGGGGAAAGTCATTGTCACTCAGCGTGGTAGCCGCCATGACTGAAAATTACAGTATAGTCCGCCATTAACCCGCCGCTGGCAATCATGCGCCGCCTGCTCTAATCTTCGAACATGTATATCCATAAAACCCGCAGGGGTATTAGCCTGCTGACACTGTGCCTGCTGCTGACCGCCTGCAGCAACGGCAACAATTCCTCTAATCCGAATGTCCCCACACCACCACCGGTGGGACCGACCGCCTCGGCGCGCGAAGCCAGCAGCGATGCGGATTTGCTAAGCGGCCCCCTGGCGCGCAGTACCATAGGTGACTTTGTGCTGGAAAATGACCAGTTCCGGGTGATCATTCAAAAGCCGGGGCGGCGCTGGTTTGGCATAGGTACCTACGGCGGTAACATTATTGACGTGGCCCGGCTTCAGGACGATGGCAGTTTTCTTCCCGATCACCTGGAAGAGTTTGTAACCGGGGTGAATATTGAAAATACCCCCAACTTTACTGACGTGCACGTCGTCAACGATGGCAGTGACGGTGAACCGGCGTCAGTGTGTGCGAGTGGACCCGACGACCTGCTGGATTTTGTGAATGCCAGTTCTACCATCCGCGCCCTCGGAGGCTTGTACCCGGACAGCGCCGACGATAAAGACCTGCCGCTGGAGATCGAGACCTGCTACAGCCTCGGTGCGCAAGATGCTTACGTGACCCTGGACACACGCCTGATCAATACCTCGACTGAGGTCCTGGAAATCTGGGTGGTGGAATACCTCAATGGTTCAGGCGAGGTCGAGGCCTTTCAGCCCCAGTTGGGATTTGGTGAGCCACTGTTCACGCCCGGTTGTCCGGTGAGCAGTGAAGTGGCCTGCGACAGCAGCGAGAGTGGCCTCTGTGATCAGTGCAACTACCTGGCCTACAGCGGTCACGATGGCGCCGCGGGAGTATCCTACGGCCTGATTCACGAGGTGCCCGGGTCCACCAGCCTGTCGACCTCCGGGGTCAATGTGATCATTCTTGGTGAGGCCTTGCTCAGTATTGTCAGCGGTCAGGTGCCACCCAACTTTGCAATTCCCGCCGAGGGTGAGATCAGCCTGCGTCGCTATTTCGCGGTCGGCGATGGCACGGCCAGTAGCATTGCTGATATTCGCAACCAGATAGACGGCATAGCGACCGGTGTATTGATGGGCGCGGTTACCAGCGCCGGCCAGGGTATTGCCAACGCCGGCGTGGCAATATTTCGCACCGAGGTAGCCGCCATCGATCCGCCCATCCTGTTTGTGGCGGGACACACGCGCACCGCCGCCGATGGCAGTTATTCGCTGACGCTGCCGCCCGGCGATTATGAAGTTCAGGCTAACGCGGAAGGCTATTTATACGCCAGCGATGAGCCCGCCAATATTGTCATTGAGATAGGTATCGACACGGTGCTGGATTTTGCCCTGCCCCAGACCGGGTTTCTGGACGTCAGCGTCACTGGCTTACCGCTGGTGGGAGTAGCTGGCCCCATGCCGGCAAAACTACAGGTAGTGGGCTTTGATCCCAGCCCACTGTTGAAAAACACGGTGCTAACCTCTCAGACAGGCGTGTTCGCAGACGATTCGGACAGCCTGCCCTTTGGTATTACACTGGTAGAATTTATCGATAGAAACGGCATCAGCCCGACTCTCACCCTGGAGCCTGGTGATTACCAGGTAGTGGTTTCGAGAGGACCGCGCTATTCCGCCTACAAGCAGAACATCACCATCACGCCCGGACAAACCACCACGGTACAGGCGCAAATCGCCCAGGTGATTGACACCGCCAATTACGTCTACGGTGATTTCCACGTGCATTCCATCGACAGCCCAGACTCGGAAGTCACCCGCGCCGAACGGGTCGCCACCTACCTCGCCGAAGGAATGGATTTTTTCACCCCCTCTGATCATGGCATGCGAGTGGATTTCACAGATACGCTGGCCGCAATGGATGTAGCCGACCTGGTAGGCACAGCGCCCAGTGCGGAAATCACCTCCTTCGATTACGGTCATTTCAATAGCTGGCCGGTGAGCGTAGATACCACCCGGATTGGCGGTGGCACGGTAGACTGGGGTCGGGAGGCAGCGCCAGGGATGGACTTCCCGGAGTACGGCAGTTACGTGCTGTCACCGGAAGAGATAATCACCGACACCCTCGCCGACCCGATGGGTAATATCGTGCAGATCAATCACATCGCCTCCCACTTCGGCGGTAGCGGATTGGCGATTGATACCGGCCTGACACCGCCCCAATCCCAGGTAGATGTAACCGAGCGGCGCCTGGATCCCAATCTCGCCAATGCTTTCAGCGATAGCTTCCAGGCGCTGGAGGTGTGGATTGGCGCCAACGGGCGCAGCGGCATCCTCGACGAATTTATCGGCCAGAACATGGGTGACTGGTTTAACCTGATCAACCAGGGCATCGTGCGCACCGGCGTGGCAAACTCTGATTCACACAACCGGCGCACCACCTATCTCGCCACCCGCAACCAGATTCCCAGTGCCGTTACCGACCCCGGCATGCTGTCAGAGCAGGCCGAGATACTGGCCGCGACGATTGCGGCGGGCAAGAATATCGGCACCAATGCACCGTTTATGCGTATTCTCGCCACCGGCACCGCAGGGGGTAATCCACAAACAGCCGGCCTGGGTGTGAATGATTCGCCGACCATGAGCGCAGACAGCGGCTCTACTGTCACCTTCAATATCGACATCTCCAGTGCCGCATGGGCCGGCGTAGATGCGGTGGATTTTTATATCAACAACCAACCAGAACGCACCAGCGCCGCGAACCAGGCAGCACGCTATGGTGTGTGTACGGATATCACGGTGGCAGCCGGCGATACCGGCTGGAGCGAGACCACGGTGCTGGTAAACGAGAGTATTCCCGGCGCCAGTCGCACCGACATCAATGTCACACTGGAACTGCTTGTCACTGAAGATACCTGGCTGGTAGCCGTGGCGCATGGCAGTGACGGTGTATCCTCTCCCCTGTTCCCGATTGTGCCGGAGGATCTTGACCCCGCCAGTAATGAAACCCTGGAAGACCTGACCGACGACAACCTGGATGAAGCCGGTGTGCTCGCCTACGCATTTACCAACCCGCTGTTTATCGATGTTGGCGGTGATGGCTGGAGCCCACCAGGTGTGGCTAACGCCAGTTGCTCCCCCTAGCACGCCGCCTGTATGGGGACGTAAACGCCGTAGTGGTACTTATCGGTTTGTGTTTTTCACTGGGCGCCCAGGCGCGACGGGTGCTGCGCGCAGGTGAAGGTAGCCGATGCGGCGCCCTCACTGTTTGATGCCGGTGCCATGGAAGATCTTACCGATCTGCGTGGAGGAATCTGGGAAGATACCCCGGTTGTAGAGCTTCCCTGAGGGACATTTACCTGGTAGAGAAATAGCAGACGGCTTTCAGGATTTCTGGAAGCCGTCTCTAATATAAAAGCGATAGTAGCCCCACAGGTTGCTAGCCAAAAATATCATCTCCAGCAACACCGCTGCCGGTGAGCCGGCAATAGCATTGTGAACAATCCACACCACCGTACCCAACATCATAAACTGACGAAACTTCTGGTCTGACGCCAGGAAAGAAGCGGTGGTGGTAATCAGCGCCCCGGTGGTGGCAAGTACCGTAATCCAGCCCGCGAAACTGATCACCCCATTGATTAACACCAGCGTAATAAAAACCGCCAACAGCCAGCGAGCGTGGGAGAAAATTGCGGTGGCAAATCGCAGCGCGCCAATAAAACCCAGCGTTGCAGCCGTATAGGCCTCCACCAGGTAAAAATGCACCCCCAGCAGCAAAGCAGAGAACACCAGGCAAGCCAGCACCTTGCGTTTATCGCGAAACTGGAAGGATGCCACATCGAAGCACAGCACCACCGCCACCAACAGCTGGGAGAGGACAAAATCTGACATAGAGACGGCTCAGGAAAGCTTGGAAAGAATCTCCTCATGCAATTTTGCAAGCCCGTCCGCGGGGTTGGCTTCACCCATAGCCTGCAGCGGAATATTCAACCGGTGCACACCCAAATCGGCATATTGCTTCACGCTGTCCAGACCACCCTGCATGGTCCACATGGCGGTAATTTCTATATCGTCGTAGTTGCGACCCTCATCCGCACACACGGATTTCAACTCCTCAAGTTTGGGTGCCAGCTCCTCTGGACTCGTAGTGGGCGCATACCAGCCGTTGCCGTAGCGGGCGATACGCTGGTAGACCTTGCCCTGGGCGCCACCGATAATCACCGGAAACGGGTCTTGCACGGGCAGGGGGTAACTCTTGAAGCCCGTCCAGTTAATAAAATCACTCTGGTGTTCCACCACATCGCCAGACCAGATCTTGCGCATGGCCTGTACGTAATCGTCAAAACGCGCGCCACGCCTCGCAAATGGCACGCCCATGGCGTCGAACTCTTCTTCCAGCCATCCGATACCCACCCCCAGCATAAAGCGACCGTTAGACACCAAATCCAGGCTGGCGGCCTGCTTGGCGATATACAGCGGATTGGCCTGGGAGAGGATATTGACGCCCGTACCCAGGCGAATAGTGCTGGTCGCGCTGGCAATGGTAGACAGAGCGATCAGTGGGTCCAGGAAAGGGGTCTCCGGTGGTCCACCCATTTTTCCTGAGTCGTTGTAGGGATATTTTGATTGGTAATCCAGCGGCACCATCACGTGTTCGAAAGTCCACAAGGATTCAACGCCAGCCTGTTCGGCGGCCTGTGCGAAGCCAATCATCATGTCGACGGGAAAGCCTATATTTACCGGTATCAGTCCAAATTTCATGTCTGCTTCTCTGCTTTGTTTTTTGGGAGCAGGCAGTATAACCCTACTGGAAATAATCCTGGCCATCACATAGGCTGTACGCCCGTATAGCGAATAGTGAGAGATATTGGATAATGGAAGATCAGCGCCCTACTCCACAGGTTGAAGATATCGAAGACACCCGTCAAAAACTTGCCGCCTGGTTCAGTGCGCGCCGTGGCACCGCAATAGAGCTTTCGGAAATAAAAATTCCTGAAGCGACCGGCATGTCCAATGTCACGCTGTTATTCGATATCAGCTGGCAGGAAGACGGTGAGCAGAAAAGCGAGGCCTGTGTGGGTCGCCTGCAACCGGAAATCGAGCGGCCGGTTTTTCCCTCCTACGATCTCAGCCTGCAGTACCGGATTATGGAGACCCTCAGCGAGAAAACCGATATCCAGGCGCCGACCATGCGGGGACTGGAAATGGATACCTCGGTGTTGGGTGTGCCTTTTTATATTATGAAGAAAACCGATGGCCGCATTCCCACCGATATGCCTCCCTACAACATGGACGGCTGGTTGATGCACGACACTACGCTGCAACAACGGGAGAACCTGTGGAATGTGGGGGTTGACGTGATGGCCCGCTTTCACCAGCTGGATTACCAGGCGCTGGGCTTTGACAGCATGGACCAACCGGAACTGGGTGATACGCCGCTGCGCCAGCAGCTCAAGTACTGGCGCGATTACCACGACTGGGCCATGGAGGGTTTGCAACACGAGATCTGCCTGCGGGCGCTTGACTGGCTGGACGCCAACCAACCGGCCGATGAAATGACGCGCCTGTGCTGGGGTGATTCACGTATCAGCAATATGATTTTCAGCCAGGACTGCTCCGAAGTCGCTGCGGTGCTGGACTGGGAAATGGCGGTGCTGGGCAACCCGGTGCAGGACCTGGCCTGGTACTGCTACATTGATAACACCTTCGCCGAAGGATTGAACTTCCCGCGCCTTGACGGCTTTCCCTCCTACGAAGACACCGTCGCGCGCTGGCAGGCTGCGACTGGCTACCCGGTGGACGATTTTTACTATTACACCGTGTTCGCCGCCATGCGCTACGGCCTGATCCTGTCGCGCATTATGTTGGCCACCGGCCAGGACAGCGAAGTGCAGGGAAATTTTGCCTGCCAACTGCTGGAGAAAACCCTGGCCAAAGCCTAGCGAGGCAACAATCGTACCGGCATGCTCTTGAATCCGTTCACCATATTGGAACGGATTCGCTGCGGCTGGCCCAGCGTTTCAATGCCGGCGAATGTCTTGAAAAACTCCTCCAAAAATACCCGTGCCTCCAGACGCGCCAAATTGGCACCCAGGCACAGGTGAATCCCGTAGCCAAAGGCCAGGTGCGGATTGTGCTGACGGTGGATGTCAAACTCATGGGGATTTTCAAACACCGCGGGGTCCCGGTTGGCAGCGCTGTACATCATCACCACACGGTCGTTCTCGGCAATGGCCTGCGCGCCGATTTGGGCCGGGCAGGTAGCGGTGCGACGGAAGTAGTGTAGCGGGCAAAACATCCGCAACATTTCCTCCACCGCAGCAGGTATCAGCTGCGGATTGTCCTCCAGCTGCCGGTACAATTCGGGTTGCTCGATTAACTGCTGCATGCCACTGGCAATAAGCCCGCGTGTAGTTTCATTGCCGGCGACGGTGATCTGCACAAACAGCGACGCAAACTCCAGCTCAGAAACTTTCTCCCCATCTATTTCCACATTGACCAACATGGAAATCAAATCATCGCCATCCCTGTCCTTGCGCTCAGTGGCCAGCTGGTAGCCGTAGCTGCCCATTTCAATGGAGGCCTGGGTTGTCTCTTCAGCCGAGGCACCCAGGTCAGGGTCGTCTGCTGAGGTTTGCAGGTCGGACCAGTTGCGCATCTGTTCCCACATGTCGCGTGGAATGCCCATCATTTCGCCGATTACCGCTGTGGGCAGGCGACCTGCCATATCGTTGACAAAATCGCAGTCTCCAACGGCTATCGCATCGGCAAAAATCTCTCTGCAGATGTCACGAATACGTGGCTCTCGTTCGGCCACCCTGGCCTTGGTAAAGTGGTTGATTACCAGGCGGCGAATCGGGCCGTGCCGCGGCGGATCCATGCCCAACAATTGATTGTGGACCATCTCCAGAATTTCGGGTGCCAGGTTATCTACCATGACGAAGGCTCGCTCGGATGAGTAGGTTCTATGATCCCTGGATACGTCGACAACATCCTGGTGGCGAGTCAGCAGCCAGTAGTCACCGCCATCCGGGTGAGCCTGTTTGTGTACAGGGCAATCAGACCTCAGCTTATCGAAAGTTTCATGTGGCGCGGCTGTTACATAACTATCCGGGCTGTAAAGATCGGCTTCCTTTGGATTCATATCCCTGTTGCTCGCCTGTTGAGTCAGTTGCATCATACGATACAACAGACATACACTGCTGCCTCACCAGCGATAGTCCCCATCACAAGGAAATGGTTTGTCTTCACTATTTGATCGCCGCCTGGAAGCGCTAGCCAGTGCTGAGCAGTCCCAATGGTTAACAACAATCCAGCGGGGTATTGAGAAAGAGAGCCTGCGCATCACCTCCCAGGGCCACCTCGCCCAGAGGCCGCACCCTGCCGCACTGGGTTCCGCCCTGTGTCACCCCTATATCACCACCGATTATTCCGAGGCGTTGCTGGAATTTATAACACCGGTTTTCACCGACATCGATAGCGCCCTGGCCTTACTGGACGACATACATCGCTTTGTTTATAGCAATATAGACGACGAACTACTGTGGTCGGCAAGCATGCCCTGCATCCTGGAAGGCGATGACAACATCCCGGTTGCGCAATACGGCAGCTCCAATATTGCACGCATGAAAACCGTGTATCGCTACGGTCTGGGGCATCGCTATGGCCGCCTCATGCAAACCATCGCCGGTATCCACTACAACTTTTCAATGCCCGACGGTTACTGGCTGGCAGCATACGCAGAAGATGGCGCCAGTGGTGATTTACCCGATTACATCACCGACCGCTACCTGGGCCTCATCCGCAATTTTCGGCGCCATTCCTGGTTGCTGGTCTACCTGTTTGGCGCATCTCCGGCCGTTTGCAGCAGCTTTCTTCGCGACACGACAGATCACCATCTGGTACCTTTTGACGAGGCTTCCAAAAGTTTGCATTCTCCCTATGGAACCGCCCTGCGTATGGGCGACCTGGGCTACTCCAGTAGTGCCCAGAAAGATTTGTCGATTTGCTACAACAACCTCGACAGCTACATCGAAACCCTGTGCGAGGCCATTACCCACCCCTACTCTGAGTACGAGTCAATCGGCGTTGGCGAGCCGGGTCACGAGCGCCAACTCAACACCAGCCTGCTGCAGATTGAGAATGAATTTTACAGCCTGATCCGACCCAAACGGGTTGCCAACTCGGGAGAAACAGCATTGGGAGCCCTGCGCCGGGATGGGATCGAATATATCGAAGTACGCTGTATCGATGTCAACCCTGCTCAGCCACTGGGTATCGACGCTGACCAAATACGTTTTATTGATACCTTCCTGTTGTACTGCCTGCTCAGCGACAGCGCCCTGTGTGATGATCCTGACGGCGAGCGCATTGCCGAAAATCTGCAGCGGGTGGTAAACCAGGGTCGAGAACCGGGCCTGACACTGGTGACTGAGCAAGCTGAGATTCCACTCACCGACGCGGCCAGCACGTTGCTGGATGCCATGCGACCCATCGCGCAGGCGCTGGACAGAGCCCATGGCGACAACCACCACAGCAGCAGTCATCGTCAGCAATGCGACAAAATCGAAGACCCTTCGCTGACACCGTCTGCACAAATTCTCAAGCAAATGGAAGAACAAGACCTGCCCTTCTTCCGTCTCGCCATGAACGCCAGCCTGCACTGGGCACAAACTTTTCGCGATCATCCGCTGGACGAAGAGCGCACGCGGTATTTTGAAGAATGCTCACGCCAGTCACTGCATCGCCAGGCCGAGATGGACAGCGCGGACGAAATCGATTTTGAATCCTACCTGCAAGCCTATTATCGCCAGTACGATGCCCTGTAGATAGTGAATTTCCTCGCCCATTTTCACCTGGCCTGGCCCGATGAATTGCTGGTGCTGGGCGGGTTGCAAGGCGACTTTCACAAGGGCCCGCTGCCCGGCAATTTAAACCCCGACCTGCAAGCGGGCGTGGCCCTGCACAGGGCCATTGATGCGTATACCGATTCACACGTGGAGATAGCTACCCTGAGGCGCATGTTCCCGGCCGAACTGCGACGCTACGCCGGCATTCTGATCGACCTCTGCTTTGACCATATCCTCGCGCGGCAATGGGACAACTATTCAACTGTGCCGCTAGACCAGTTTATCAATGAGACCTATAGCTTGTTAGCACAACACAGCGGCCTGTTGAGCGAAGGCGCCGCGCTGATGGCCTCGCGTATACGCGAGTATGATTTACTCACCCGCTACCAGCACTGGGAAACCATAACTGCCAGCGCCGCACACATCGGCCAGCGGCTGCGCCGTGAAAATCCCCTGCATAAAGCGGGTGATCTGTTACTGCCCTTGCTACCGGAACTCGAGCGGTCATTTGCGGTCTTTTATCCGCAGCTGGTCGAGTTTAGCCGCCACAATGTTATGCTGGCGCCACCACCTGCAGAGAACCAACATGATTGAGAAGCTGACACCGCGAATCTGCAATTGGCTGTTGTTTGGCGTGTGTGTCTTTGCCATGGGAATGGCCTACTACCTGGACGGCGTGCTGGGCTTGGAGCCCTGCCCCCTGTGTATGACACAGCGGGTATTTGTGGTCGGTTGCGGATTATTCTGCCTGCTGGCCGCTGTACACGGACCGGGGCCCACTGGTCGCCGCCTATACGCTGGCGTTGCCGCGTTGTGGGCAGCTGGCGGAGGTGCGGTGGCTGCCCGCCACGTCTGGCTGCAGCATCTGCCGGAAAATTTGGTACCGGCCTGCGGACCCAGCCTGGAGTACATGCTGGAAGCGTTTCCATTCTCTGAGACCCTGGAAATGGTGCTGATGGGAGATGGCAACTGCGCCGACGTGGTATGGACAATGTTTGGACTAAGCATTCCGGAACAGGCTCTGATACTATTTAGCGGTCTGCTGGTTGCCAATGTCTGGCAACTGTTGCGCAAGTAGCCACAGGGAGTACAGGAACACCATGTTGGACAATTGCGATAATAAACGCGAACGCTGGCAGGCGGTCGAAAACCTCTTACAGGGCTGGCTCAAAGAGCGCCGGGAAGTGCTGGTCAAGTATGCGGCTATTGCCGCCACCCATGATAGGGGAACAGTGGATATAAGTGCTACCGACCTGACACAGGAGCCTGGCTTGCATCGTCTTTGCCAGTTGCTGGTTGATTACGTGTCGGCCGGGCATTTCGAAATTTTCTATGAGTTGATTCGTGAAGCCGAAGCCTTCGATGATGGCAGCGGCAGGTTGTCGGTCGACTTTATCCCCCAGATTGGGGATACCACCGAAGTCATTATGGGCTTCGACGAAAAATACTCTGCCGCCGATGCCTCGTCAGATAATATCAGTGCGGATCTTTCACTACTGGGTGAAGTGCTGGAATCCCGCTTTGAGTTGGAGGACAGCCTGATCGCCGTCCTCCATCAAAGTCATTCTGGCTGAAGGCTAACCCTGTGGGGCAATCTGAATCAGTTCAACATCAAAAATCAGGGTCGCGTTCGGACCGATAGTACCGCCAGAACCACCGGCGCCATAGGCCAGGTCTGAGGGAATAAATAACTGCCACTTGGAACCAGTAGGCATCAATTGCAGGGCCTCGGTCCAACCGGGAATTACCTGGTTGACGCCAAAAGAAACCGTGCTGCCCCTGGTATAGGAACTGTCAAACTCGGTGCCGTCAATCAACGTACCACGATAGTGTACTTCTACCGTATCCGTCGCCGTGGGCTTGGGTCCGGTTCCCTCGGTAAGCACTTTGTACTGCAAGCCACTTTCCAGCACCACCACACCTTCAGCTTTGGCGTTCTCGGCCAGGAAGGCGGTGCCTTCACTGGTATTCTTTTCTGCCACTTGTCCCATTGCAGCCTCCTGCTCCTTTGCTTGTGTCTCTTGATAGGCCTGCATTTCTGCGCCAATTTCTTCCTGCGTTAACAGCGGATCGTTGCCAGCGAAGGCATCTTCGATGCCGGCACTAAATGCGGCGACATCCAACGGTACGCCATCCTGCTTCAGGCGCTGACCAAAGCCAAAGGCGATGCCGTAGCTCAAACGCTTTTCGGTGGTATCCAGTGCAACAACGTCGCTTGGCTCGGCTGCAACCGGGGCCGTCTCTTGCTTTTGCGTGCAGGCGACCATCATCAGCACTGCCAGCAGTACTGCCGAGTATTTCAGTATTCTCATAATTTATTCCAGTATGTCGATAAAGGGGCTACAAATGTTCGCCCATGCGCTTCTCGTGGGAGTCCCGAAGCATCTGTTCGATAGCCTCTTTGGACACCCCCCGGGGTAAGGGGCCGGCAATTTTACTATCCATTGCGGGCTTTGTGCCAGTAGTAGCTGGCAGCTCAGCCGCTGCAGGCTCTGCCGCACGCATGGTATTGCTTATCTCGGGCAAATTTTCCGCTGTAAATACCTGTTGCTCGCCTGCCGGTGGCCGGTCAGAAAAATGCCACCCCCCGCTATCGTCCTGCCAGCGGTAGAACTGGCCCTGGGTCGCATCCATTGAGGACTCACTAGCAGAGCTGCCGGTGGGGTCCAGCATCGCCGGTAAGTCCAGGTTATCAATCAGGCCACTGGCACTATCAACCATGCCACTCACTGCCGCTGGCATCTGCAGCCAATCACGGATATCCGCGATCGGCTTGCCGTCAGGGCCTTGCAGCCACATGGGCAGCACGAAAGCCCCGAACAGGAGCACCAGCAACAGTTTGACCCATATATTCATCAGAATCCGTTTTCATAAAAACAGCAAAATTTCACTGCTATGCTACATTGATAACTATCCCTGTAACCAGTTGTCGGATAAAACCATGCATAAGAGTGATTTCCACGGTGTAGGCCCGCTGCGCGTTATTGAACGGACGCAGCCCCGCACCATCCTTATCGCCAATTCCAAGGGCGGCTGTGGCAAGACCACACTGGCTACCAACCTGGCTGCATACTTCTCCAAACGAGGCCTGACCACCGCCCTGATGGACTTCGACTCACAGGGATCCAGCGCCTATTGGCTGGAGCTGCGCCCGGAAAACGCCTCACCCATTACCGGCATATCGGCGTTCAGCCAACACAACGGCACCGAAACCCGCAGCTTTCACAACCGCTTGCCACGGGGCATCGAGCGGGTAGTCGTCGATTCACCCGCAGGCCTTTCTGGCACGCAGTTGTACCAGTGTATTAGTGATGCAGACCTGATCATCGTGCCGATTCTGCCCTCGCCCATAGACATACATTCGGCCGCCAATTTTATTCGTGAAATAGAGATCACTGGCTGCCTGCGTGAGAGCAACAAGCGACTAATGGTCATCGCCAACCGGGTTAAAACCAACACGGTAATGTTCGAAAAACTCAATGAATTTTTGCTGGAGCTGGGACTGCCCAGCGTCACCCATATCCGTGATAGCCAGCTCTACACTCGCGCTGCCGCACAGGGGCTGGGAATTACCGATTTACCGCGCAGCCAGGCTAAGGCGGAAAAAGACCGCTGGGTCAGAATGGGTTCCTGGATTGAAAATCAGTTCGCCCTGCGTGCCAACAATAGCAGCGCTGAATACAGGGCGCAGGTTGATCAACTGGCAGGTTCCTGACCCACACAGGGGCCCTGGCGAGTTCACAAGCAGGACTGCAAATGGATGGCTCATGATATGGGTGGTATGGCAGGCTTCGGGGACATCAACATCGAAGCGCATGAGCCCGTGCTCACCGGGGTAGCCTCCCTGTTAGTTGAAAAAGAACTCATTTCCAGACAAGAGTTAATGTCGCAAGTCGAGGGCCGCTACCCACTGGCACAAGTGGCGGCCACCATGGTCGCCGACAACAAAGCTGAGACCACCCAGGCCCGCTTCGCTATTGGCGATAAAGTCAGGGTGCGCGATATTCATCCCGACGGGCACACCCGCGTACCTCGCTACGTGCGCGGCCACCTGGGTGAAGTCATACACCTTGCACCTCGTTTTTCCTTTCCGGATGCCTCGGCGCACGGTCTGCCTTTCAGGAAAGAATCCACCTACCACGTGCTGTTTAATGCCGCCGACCTGTGGACCGACAGCGCCGACAATAATGAAGGCGTGGTTGTGGATTTATGGGAAACCTACCTGGAGAGCGCACCGTGAATACAACTACTGCCAGTGCGGCGGACCGCGCCCGGGCGCTGGAACAAGCCCTGCAAGCGAAATCGCTGCTACCCGAAGGAGCCGTGGATCAAATCGTCCATGACTATGAGGAACAGATCAACTGGCACAATGGTGCCAGGGTAGTCGCCAGGGCGTGGACCGATCCCGAATACAAACAGCGCCTGCTGAAGGATGGCACCCGTGCCTGTGCCGAGCTGGGTTTCAAAGGTGTGCAGGAAGAATACATCGTGGTCCTGGAAAACCTGCCTGATACACACCATGTAATCGTCTGTACACAGTGCTCCTGTACCGCCTGGCCGGTACTGGGGCTGCCGCCCGATTGGTACAAAAGTCCGGCTTACCGCGCCCGCGTGGTCAGAAACTCACGCCAGGTATTACGCGAGATGGGCCTTGACCTGCCTCAGGATGTGCAGATACGAGTCTGGGACACTACGGCGGAAACACGGTACCTCGTACTGCCCCTACAACCCGCTGAAACTGAAGGCTGGAGTGAACAGAAACTTCAGGAAATTATTACTCGGGAGGCCCTGATGGGGGTCGCCGTTGTTACCGTGCAAGACCCTTGGACCAGGATAAAGACATGAAATATTTTGCAATGTTGATCTACCTCACTGTGGCCTGGCCGGCATTGGCTCAAAATCCAATCGCTTATTCGGATGAATCCATTGCCGCCGGTGCTCAGCTTTTTCGACAGTATTGCACCAGTTGCCATGGCGCAGACGGCCGCGCCCTGATAGATGTGATTTCTGATGCGACTGATTTAACCTGGCCGGAGGACTACTACAACGGCGCCTCGCAGCAGGATATATACACCAGTATTCGCGACGGTGCTGGCGTGGCCATGCCGCCCTGGAGCATGCAGATACCAGACGAAGCCGACAGCTGGCGGCTGGTCAATTTTATTCGCAGCCTGTGGACACAGCAGCAGCGCGACACCTTTTAGTAGCTGGAGTAAATTATGAGCAACAGTAAAAAGACCAACAGCAAGCAGCCAGCCGATACCGATACAGCTGAACCCAACAACTCGCGCCGGGATTTCCTGCGCAAGTCTGCCGCTGGGGTAGGCGCGGCAGTAGCCGCTGGCGCCGGGGCACAGGTTTTTGCGGCAGGCACCACCGATATTGGCAAGGTCAAACTGCCGTCTATCCGCATCCCCACAGACTTCACCGACTCGTTGGCCCAGGATGCCAAACCGGGAAAATTCGAGGGCCGCGGCATGAGCGGCGCCGAGGTGTTCGCCCAGCTGTGCGTAAAGGAGGAGTTGGCCGGGCTGTTCTGCTGCCCGGGCAATTACACCGTCATCAATGCACTGGCGGCGGCGGGTATCCCGACCTATGGCGGGCGCTCAGAAGGCGCTATGTGCGCCATGGCAGACGGTTTCTCCCGCGCCACGGGTGAAGTGACTGCCACCTCTGGAACAGAGGGTCCGGGGTTCACCAATATGATCATGAATATCGCCGCCGCCAACTCCGCCCGTACACCTTTACTGGTACTGGCCAGCAATATGCAAATCGCTGGCGATGACAGAGAGGCCTTTATCCAGACCGGCTACCAGCAGCCCACCACGACCGGTATAAAAAAATACGGCAAGCGCCTGATCGATCCCTCTCGCGTACACGAGTATGGCGGCTATGCTTTCCGCGAGCTGAAGTCGGGAGTGCCCGGCCCGGTACATCTGGACTTTCCGGCTGAAGTGGCCCGCGCCCGTTTCAAAAGTCCCGACGAATTGAAGGACTACTACGACAAGAGCAAATACCGCAGTGAATCTCGTGCCTATCCTGCCCCGGCGGAAATTGCCGCGGTGGTGAAGATGATCAACAAATCGAAGCGACCATTAATCGTCGCCGGACAGGGCGTATTTCAGCGCCAGGGCTGGGAGGCCCTGACCCGCGCCGCCGAGCGCAACGATATCGCCGTGGCCACCTCCGGCCCCACCCGGGGCGCATTTCCGGATGACCACCGCCTCTGCGTCATGGCTGCACCGGATGCGTTATTGAGCGCCGACCTGGTAATTTTTGTGGGCCAGTACTGCATGCCCAGTCCGGGCGAATTCCGCTTCAACCCCGAAATCAAGGCCATCCGCGTGCACCCGGTGCAGGAAGACCTGGGCCGTAACTGGCCACTGGATATTGGCGTGGTAAGTGATGAAGCCCTGTTCCTGGAGGCTCTGGCTGATGGCGTAAAGCGCAAGAAGCGCAGTGCCTGGGTGGAGGAAATAGGCCAGGCACAGCAAGCCTACGAAGCGCAGATTGAGGAAGTCTACCAACTGGGTCTCAAATACAGCGCGCAAACCAATCACCTGCACCCGGCCGTGATTGCCAGGGAGACACAGCGCTTTTTGGACAAGGATACCGATGACCGCCTGGCCATAGTCACCGGCGGTGGCGGCTGGACCAGCGGCCTGTTCGCGGGCCGTTACCTGCGCGCCTACCGACCGGCTCAAATGATCGTACCCGCCTATCAGTACGGCGCTATCGGTCCGGATATGTCGATGATGATGGGAGTTTGCGCGGCCGTGCAGCGCGGTGTGGGACCACAGAAAGGTTATGAAGGTGCACCTACCCTGTGTATTACTTCGGACGCGGGCATGGCCTATAGCATGTTCGAACTGGATACGGCCAACAAATACAGTCTGCCCACCATCACCATTGTCTACAATAACAACGCCTGGGGGGTGTGGACCAATGCGGCGCGCTCGGCCCGTTCCATGCACATGTACCTGTTCCAGGAAAATCTGCGCTACGACCAGATGGCCCAGGGACTGGGAGCCAACGGTGAATACGTGCGCACCCCGGAAGAATTCCGGGTCGCCCTGGCCAGGGCCTATAAGCTGGCCCGTGATGAAAAGGTATCCAGCCTGATCAACTGCCAGGCCCTCAAGGAATTTACCTCACCGCGGGCCTTCCCGCCGGGTATTTCCCTGAATGCCGAGCCGGGTACCGGCGCGGTTGCCCATTGACCGGTGATGTTGCCCTGGTAGGAGATACCCTGGAGGAATACGCCCAGCGCGGTATCTTCCAGGGTTTTAGCCGCCAACAGGAGGGTCGCCAGCGCGCAGAGTACCGGGTGTTGTGGCACCGTGACCAGTTATTCCAATGGCAGTGGGACGGTGCCAAACGCCATTTGCGCATCGCCTGTGTGCTACCCCAGGTGCCAGCCAAATCGCCCATGTACCGACAGTTCAAAGCCTGGCTCAAGGACCGACAAAGCCCCACCCTACCCGCGCACCGGCAGTGTGATCCGCGTAAAGTTACCCTCAAAACCTACAATCGCGGTGGCGAGGTAGCCCTGACCATGCAGCTGCTGGATGCGGATACCGCTTATGGCGTGCGCAAACTGGTGGCTCTGGTAAACGAGATCTACCTGGATTTTCTCTCCAGCGGTCTGTATTTCGACTGGCTGGTAGAAACTTTTGAGCTGGATCCGGACAATCCTTATTAGCGGATGCGACCGGCCCCCTTAATTGGACGAATCAGCCGACAACTTTCTTAAACCATCAGAGACAGCCTCTTCAAAACCTGCCAGTGCCGCTGACGGACAGCCCTGAAAGCTGGCGAATTGCTGCAGGTTACCGTGCAGGTCGCCCCCACCTTCTACCCACTCGCCAGACAGGGAATACAGCTGCAGTCGTTGCTGTTGCACACGCTCTGCCTCCAGCTCTGCCTGTTTGATCACCGTGCGGGTGGAATCTACGCCCGGGTATTCGCGCAGCCCCTGCCGCAGAACCCTGATCGGGTGTACTACATCGCGTCGCCAATCGGCGATGTTCGCATCTGCAGCGGCAATCTGGGGGGTAGTTAAGGCCCTGCCCTCACTTGCGCACCAACACACGTACAGTAGTAGATTCACATCCACGCCAAAGGATTCCTGTAAATCCAGGCAGGCGGTGGCCACCCCTGCCTGGGCATAGATCGCCAGGGAGAAATTCCAAAAAGGATTACTGTCTGTATTAGTTTGATTCATATGGGTAGAATCCGCGCCGATGATCATCCTTCGTAATATTAGTTTAAGGCGCGGCAGCAAGATACTGCTGGAACCTGCCGACCTGACCATACAACCCGGCCAGCGCATCGCCCTGACCGGTGCCAACGGCTGTGGAAAATCCAGCCTGTTCGCCATGTTATTAGGCGAGTTGGAGGCGGATACGGGTCATATCGATGGTCTCGATACGCTGCGTATCGCCTTTATGGCACAAGAAGTAGAAGCCACCGATGACATTGCACTGGAATACCTGATTGGCGGTGACCAGCGGGTAGCCGCATTGAGACAGGCTATCGCCAGCGCTGAGCAGGCCGAAGATTTTGAGCGTGCCGGTGCATTGCACAGCCAACTTGACGAACTGGATGGTTACGATATTGAACGCCGCGCTGAATTAATGCTGCTGGGCCTGGGGTTTGCCAATGAAGACTCACAGCGCCAGGCCAAAGATTTCTCTGGCGGCTGGCGTATTCGACTCAACCTGGCTAGAGCGCTGATGACGCCATCGGATTTGCTGCTGCTGGACGAGCCCACCAACCACCTGGATCTTGACGCCACCCTGTGGTTAGAACAATGGCTGCAGTCCTATCGCGGCACCCTGATACTGATTTCGCACGACCGTGAGTTTATCGATGCCTGTTGCCAGCAGATCCTGCATATTGAACACAAAACTATCACCAGCTATCGCGGCAATTACTCGTCATTTGAGATTCAGCGCGCCGAGCTGCTGGCAAACCAGCAAGCCAGCTATGAGAAGCAGCAAAAAAGGGTGGCTGAAATAGACGCCTTCGTGCGCCGTTTTCGCTACAAGGCCACCAAGGCCAAGCAGGCCCAGAGCCGTATCAAGGAGTTGGAGCGCATGCAAATCATGGCGCCAGCCCATGTCGACTCGCCATTCTCCTTCAAATTCCCAGAGCCCGAACGCGCCAGCGACCCCATGCTGCAGCTGGAAAAGGCCGAACTGGGCTACGGCCAGACTCGCGTGTTGGCAAATGTAGAGCTACAACTGCGGCCCGGCAGCCGTATCGGCCTGCTGGGGCGCAACGGCGCTGGCAAATCTACCCTGTTGAAATCACTAACCGGCGAGCTACCGCTACTGAGTGGCCTGCGCATAGGCGGCCAACACTGCAAGATAGGCTACTTTGACCAACACCAACTCGAATCGCTGGATTTGTCAGCCAGCGCCGCCCTGCACCTGCAGCGTTTACGGCCTGAGGCTAGAGAGCAGGACATTTATGACTTCCTGGGCGGCTTCAATTTTCGAGGCGATGCCGCCAAAGAAATCATCGCGCCTTTTTCCGGCGGCGAGAAGGCCCGCCTGGCCCTGGCCATAGTGGCCTGGCAGCGGCCCAACCTGTTGATCATGGACGAGCCCACCAACCACCTGGATATGGAAATGCGGCTGGCCCTGACCTTGGCACTGCAGGACTTCAGCGGGGCCGTGGTGCTGGTGACCCACGACCGCCACCTGTTGCGCAATACGGTGGATGAACTGCTGCTGGTGCACGACGGGGTGGTCGAGGAATACGAAGAGGACGTGCGCGCTTATGAGCAGTGGGTGTTGTCCCAGCCTGTCAGTGAAAAAAACAACCAGCCAAAGTCCATCGACAGCAGTCGCAAGGAACAGCGCCAGGCCGCCGCACAGCGGCGCGAACAGGTGCGCCCGCTACAGAAGGAAATAAGGACCAACGAGAAGAAGATGGCACAGCTTGAGCAACGTCTGGCGCAACTGGAAGATAAATTGGCGGACAATTCTCTGTACGATCACCAGCGCAAAGCCGAGCTGGACGAGACTTTGCGGGAACAGGGTCAGCTCAAATCAGAGGCCTCGGCGCTGGAGGAATCCTGGTTGGACTTGCACGATCAGTTGGAAACCCTGGCGGCGGCACTCTAACGATATTGGCCGAATGAATTCGGCGGGGCCGCCTTCGGCCCTACGACAGGACGTGATTCAATGAGGATGCTGCAACAAATGCTGACGCAATAAATCCTTACCGTAATCATTGCCATTGGGTGTGCGCACCACCGTGTGCACGTGTTCGCGAGTGGGCCGATTGGGACCATCCAGTGCAACCGGAAGCTGGTGGTCGAATTCGATCAACACCACCGGACTGTGAATGCGGTAGTAGAAGACGCTATCCGGCCCGCTCTCACCCACCCAGGCGAAATAGGTTTCATTCCAATGTTGCTCGATTTCCACCATTTTGATGGCGGCCTGGTCGTCGCGAAGATTACCGATATACAACGCAATCAATGCGCGCAACTGTTCGCCCTGCGCTGGAGATAAACTGTCAAAGCGCAAACCTTCATAGGGCACTATCGCATTGTCCTGGAACAGCTCGCCGCGATTGTTATTAGCCGTCTTGTCAGCACTGAGAATGGCCACCGCCCGCTGTTCATCATCCAGTGCATTAATCAGCGCCAGACCCGCCTCAAGTTCATCTTCAAGTATGGCAGTACCAGCAAAACGGCCGGCGGTGGCTACGGGAGGTTCTGAGCCCATAAAGGTGGGCGTCATTACCACCTGGTCTCCCAATACAAAGTAATTAATAACCAGGTGGTGGCCATCGATCTGCCAACCCCAGGGCTGCGTCGCTGACGGCTCGCCCATGATAGTGAACCAGTAACGCTTCTCACCATACTGATTGTGATCATCCATCAGGTCTGCCAGGTGGCCCTCCAGCTTCATAATATCCTGTGCTATAGCCAGTCCTTTGGCACTGAGGCTGGCGCGCAACAGATCGGTTGCCGCCCTTGCCTGGGTATCATTAAAGTCCTGGAAGCCGACACCCTGGCGAGTGGAAATATGAATATTGGCCCAGCGCCGCCACTCCGAATCATCGACGGGAAACAGCACCTTGGCGCGCTGCTTTTCATTGAGACTGGCCAGGAAATGCTTGGCGGCATCTACCACCGGCGCGGTAGATACGCCGGTAGCCGCAATGGAGAACAATCCCGGTGTAATGGAGCCATCGGCGGTGACACCCAGAAAGGGTTCTTCCAGCAAATGATCTTCGATGCTCGGCCAAATTATCCGCGATGTGATTACCGGGTTCCACCAGGCCAGTGTCAATACGCACACTAGGAGTGCAAGGATTGCCGCTATCAGTTTGAACATATATCGCATACCAGCTCCTGCACTCCATCCCTAGGGCCGAATTCATTCGGCCCTAGGTACCTTGTCAGCTGTCGGTGAGAAGCTTCAACTTATCACCGCGCTGCCAACTCTTGATTTGCGCTTCCCGCGCCTGGGCGCTGGCCCGGTCGACTGAGCCTTCACTCCATACCAACTGCACCGGGCGGCGGCCACTGGTGTAGCGAGCGCCACCGACCAGCTCTCCATTGTGTTGCCGCAGGCGCCGCTCAACATCCGTGGCCACACCGATATAAAGAGAACCATCGGCGCATTCCAGCATGTAAACATACCAGCTGCTCACCGCAGATTCGGCCACTAGCTACTCGTCTTCACTATATAGCCCTGGATGAACCATCAACAACAAGCAGGGTTACTGTCTTCACCGGGTTTACGTGCACACACCGTGGCACTGTGAAACGGCAGATCCTGTACCACCCGCCAGGGTTGCTCTTCCCACTTGTCATAGCCCACATCGACAAAGCCCACATCGGCAAAAGCGCGTAGAAACCTGTCTTTTTGAAAGGCGCCAGAAATACAGCCGCTCCAAAGCTCGGGGTCGTCTTTGAGATGCTGCGGAACCTCCTCCGTGCAAACAATATCGGCAATGGCGATGCGCCCTCCCGGCTTCAATACCTGGTACAAACCGCGCATCAAATTCAACCTGTCGTGCTCAGCGACCAGGTTGAGCACACAGTTGGATATCACCAGGTCGGCGGTCTCCTCTTCAACAAGAGTGCCCAGGTGTTGAATGTAACCCTTGCGAAATTCAACCACGTCATAACCAAGTTTGGCGGCCATTTCATCCTGGTGACGGATCGCCAATGCCAGCATGTCTTCGGTCATGTCGATGCCAATGACGCGGCCCTGGGCGCCCACTATCTGGGCGGCCATATAGCAAATCTTGCCACCGCCACTGCCCAGGTCCACCACCGTGTCACCCTTGCGCACGTAGCGGGAGGGGTCACCACAACCGTAATCCCGCTCGATAATTTCCTGCGGCAGCAGTGCCAGCAACCCCGCATCGTAATCCACGGGACAACACAGCGCTTCTTCTTTTACCTGCGCACCCTCTGCATAGCGTTCCTGCACAATGGATTCTACGGCCATACATCAACTCCCTTTCGCAAATTAAATTATCGCCCAAGTCAGCGGATCCAGGCGTGAGTATAAAACGATTTGAACCGGCGGGTGAAGTGAATGACTCCCGAAGAAACCGGCTAGGGCTCGATCTTTGTTGACAGATTGGGTCACGTGTATCTGTGTTATAGTATTAAAAGGTACTACCTTGTACTAAGGAGGACTTTAGTATGGCAACATCGGTCAAACTTGATGATGATTTGAAAAGCCGCATCCAGCGACTGGCTGACATTCGGCAGCGCTCTGCACATTGGATTATGCGCGAAGCGATCCGCGAGTACGTTCTGCGCGAAGAAGCGCAGGAGAGTTTTAAACAGGAGGCCTTGGCGTCCTGGACGGCTTATCAGGAAACCGGGCAGCACCTTACCGGACAGGAAGTGCGGGACTGGTTGAAGACTTGGGGTACAGATAAAGAAACCGAAATCCCTCAGTGCCACGAGTAATCGTCACAGAAGGGGCGGCGCAGGGATTGGAGCGTTGCCGGTTTTTCCTCACCGTAAAAAACCCTCAGGCGGCAATTCGCGCAGGCCTGGCCATCGAACGCCAATTCGCACTACTGGAAACAGAACCAGAGATGGGCAGGCCGCTCAATGATCTGCCAGAACTGCGTGAGTTAATCATTCCCTTCGGAGACTCGGGTTATGTGGCGCTATACCGCCACGAAGCAAAGTCTGACTGGGTGTATGTGCTTGCCTTCCGGCACCAAAAAGAGGTGGGCTACCAGTAAAATCAATGATACATGGCCGTCGTAGTCCAGCCATTTCGCGTAATCGCCGCCCAGGCCTTCATTTGTACTCGCGGGTGAAGCGCGTAGCTAATCAGACTCAACAGAATTCGGAAGTTCATTGCCAGCGATAAAATCCACTATCAATTGGGCCAACACCACGCCTGCGTCTTCCTGCACAAAATGGCCTGCCCCCTTAATAGTGACACTCTGCGCGTTAGGCACGCGTTCTATAAAGGCCCGGTCTCCACCTTGGGTAATCGGGTCTGAATCAGAAAAAGCCACCAGGAAAGGTTTGTCCCAGTTTTCGAATACCTGCCAGGCGGCGGCATTTTCCTGCAGTTGTGAGGGCACCAGATAAGGCATAGCCTGTGCCGCCGATTTGTAACGCCGATCCGGAAAAGGTGCTTCGTAGGCCTTTATAACCGCCTCCTCGGCACCCATTAAACCCATCAGCTCGCCCACTGGCATATCGTCAACATTGTGGTTATAGGCAACCCAACGCAGGAAACTCACCTCATTTTGTAACTCCTGCAAAGTAATGGGCCCCTGCCACCATACGGCCAGGCGAAACAGCGGGTAGCCCACCATACCCCCGATACCATCAGCCCCTGGCAATCCGGTATTTGACACAACTACCCGCGCGAAGCGCTGCGGGACGGCAGCCACCACCCTAAGACCGATCAAACCACCCCAATCCTGCCCAAAAAAAGTCGTCTCCTGCAAATCCAACTGCTCGACCAGCTCCAACATAACGTCGACCTGCATCTGGTAGCTGTAGTCATCCTTGCGGGCAGGCTTGTCGGATTTACCAAAACCCACCAGGTCGGGAACAATTACCCGGTAACCGGCAGCGGTAAATACTGGAATCATTTTCCGGTACAGGTAGCTCCAGGTCGGCTCCCCGTGTAACAAAAAGACCGGCGCGCCATTGGCCGGGCCCTCGTCCAGGTAATGGATACGATACGCACCGATCTGTTGGTAATGGGGTGCAAAGGGATACCCCTGCAGGTCTTCAAAACGCGCCTCTGGTGTGCGGTAGATGCCGGGCGCCACCTCATCACTCCAACCCGGGGTAGCTGGCGATAACAGGGTAATCAGCAATATCAGTAGCGGCATAGCTCAGTCACCCACCCACCAGGATTAAGGCCAGCTAACTACTGGCCAGCGGGATATTCAGGGCTTCCAGCTTGGCCGCCATGTCTTGGGCAGAGGTGGCTGGCTTCACATTTTTGTCGATTTCAACAATGCGGCCCTCAGAGTCGATGTAAAAGGTCCAGCGCTTGGCCCAGCCGCCCCCACTCAACACGTCGTATGCTTTGGCGGTTTGTTTGTCCGGGTCGGAAAGCAGGGGAAAATCTGCTTTTTGCTCAGCGGCAAAACCCTTGTTGTCTTCCAGTTCATCGACGCTGATCATAAAGTAACTGACCTGGTACTTCCGCAACAGGTGACCATTGTCTGCCAGCGACTTGCACTCAATGGTACAGCCCCGCGTATAGGCGCGCGGGAACCAGGCCAGCACCACAGCCTTTTCACCGCGAAAATCTGACAGTTGATAAGTCTTGCCATCGGTGGCCTGCAGTGAAAAATCCGGTGCCATGTCGCCCACTTTCGGGCCGCCTGCCCAACTCAACTGCGCGCCAAGTATCAGGCCAATAAGCAAGCTGTAGCGTATAAATGTGTTCATCAGTGTTCTCCTTTACCATGTTATTGCTGAGAATCAGTTATCACTCAAGCGACCTGAGTAAAGATAGCGTTTCCTCACGCATGTCATCAATACTTGCCAGCACCAGGTCGACATTCTCCTGCTTATCGCCCAGCTCGGCCCAATTATCACCCCACACCAGCACAAATTTGTCGACCCGCTCCGGCAGAGGCCCATTCAATACCTGGGACAAATCGCGTATGGTCAGTACGTACGCCCAGCCAAGGCGGGGATTACCCTTATCCGTTAAATCATGATCGTAGCGGCGGTGAAATACCACCTGCTGGAACTCATTCAACTTTAGCAGTATCTCGAAGGCGGCCTGTCGGTGATTTCTATTATCTTCACTTTTTTCATTACGCCAGGTGCTGTAACTTAAGGTAGAGAGCGCTACCACGAGACTGATCAGGGCTACCGCATTGCGTTTCACCTGAATCCAAATAGTCGAGTCTTGATCCGTGTTCATGGTTTTTATCCAGGAGTGTTGCGTACCAGAGTCGACCATAGCATGAGCCAGCAATGACGAAAAAGACAGTTGTTAGCAACTACTCCACAGAAATCACACTGTATTCCTATGAGTTTTCACCGGAAGCTCGGGCATAGCGGTGGACTGCGCAAGCAGATACGCAATGGCTCGATTGGCGCAAATGGTGTTCACCAGACCGTTATCGGTGGCTACCCACTACCGTTTAGATGGCTACATCCATTGCTTGTACCCAGAGCAAAGTTTATTCGCGAAATTATTGCTGCCAGCGATCAAGGCAGAACCAATCGACAATTACTGGCTGATGTCTGTCAGAAGCTCTCTAGCGCTTTCGAAAATCACCCATTTCTGGCACAGCAGCAATCAGCAACACTGGCCGGCCTCTCAGCATTCCCACAACTGGCCCTACCCTATCTTGCAGGATACGATGATGCGGATGAAATTGAATAATACCCGTTGGTCATGCAGTGGCTAGCTCGGCTGCAAAGCCAACTGCCTATTGATGCAGGGCTCAGGCGAGACCTGCATCGCCGCCAGATCGGCACGCCAAATTGACGCGAGGAAGCCAAGGATGAAAACAACAATTATCGGCTTATTTGTACTTCTGCTCACACAGATCAGCACCCTAGTTGCCGCCGGCAATACAGCCCCCAGACCGGTGGTCGGTATCATCGGCACGGGAGACATGGGCGATTCGCTGGGCCCGCGCTTCGCCGAGCTTGGCTATACCGTGGTTTATGGTTCCAGGCACCCGAACAGTAAGCGAGCACGCAAGCTGGTTCGTGAAACCGGCGAGTACGCCAGCATCACCACCCAGAAAGCAGCGGCCCAGGCCGCTGATATCGTAGTATTGGCAGTACCCTGGCCAGCCATGCGAACTGTGGCCACCAGTCTGGGCTCACTGGATGGGAAAATTATTATCGATATCTCAACGGCGGCCAAACAGGCAGAAGATGGCTATTTTATTTCTGTCGTCGAAACCTCCAGCGGAGAACTGATACAGGCCTGGAATCCTGGCGCACGGGTAGTGAAGGCCTTTGCAACGCAGGCCAGCTATGTGGTCGACAACCCCGATGTAGTGGGCGGCCCAGTCAGTGTGCCCATCGCCGCCGATGACAGAGACGCCAAGGAGCAGGTGGCCCGCATAGTGGCGGCCATGGGTATGGACCCGGTGGATGCAGGCCCGCTGCGCTACTCCCGGGAGATTGAAGCCCTGGCGCGGCTGTACATGGTGCCGTTGTTGCAGCGCCGCAGCGCCGCCTGGGAACCCTATTTCCGACGCAGTTATTTCTGGGAGTGTGTCTGGGAGGATGACTACAGTGCGCCGGTCATGGACGCTGACAATCTGGCGACCTTCCCGCAAACCCAGGGCCCGGCCAGGGCCTGTCCCGGTACCCACTAGGAGAAGACGTCATGCTCATCACATTTTCACTGACCCTGGGTATCGTCGCGCTGTGTGTGGTCATTCACTACGAAGTGCTGTATCGGCTCAGTTCATTCATAGGGAAACTGCCCATATCCCCGCGCCAACAAGTGGTGACCGGTGTAATGCTGGCCCTGGGCGCACGCGTGATTGAAATTTACATATTTGCCGGCGGTTATTACTACGCCCTGATATACGGCAATATCGGCGGTTTTACTGGCGAGGTAGGGGTGAATAACTTTCTGGATTGTGCCTACCTGTCTTTTGTAACCTATAGCACACTGGGTTTTGGCGACATTATTCCCCACGGCTGGGTTCGCTTTATGGTGAGCACCGAGGCCATGACCGGGCTGGTACAGATCGCCTGGACGGCTTCATTTCTGTTCCTGCAAATGGAGGAAAACTGGGGGCACAAACGGAATGAGCCCTAACGTTTTGGGTCCTCAGGCCCTCTTCCAGGCGTGAAATTTCTCTACCCAATTTAACAGGCCCTCGGGCTTGCGCGCCTTGCGCCATTCACCTGCAACAAACTTGTTACTTTCTGACAGCGTCGGGTACACATGAATAGTGCCCAGAATTTTGTTGAGCCCCAGACCGTGTTTCATGGCCATTACCCACTCGGCCAGCAACTCCGCCGCGTGGTAACCAACAATCGTTACGCCGAGAATTCTGTCTTTACCCGGCACCGTTAACACCTTGATAAAACCGTGGGCCTCACCATCGGCAATGGCACGATCCAGGTCATCGATATCATAACGGGTTACCTCGTGGGCGATACCCTTCTCATTCGCTTCCAGCTCATTGAGCCCCACCCGCGCCACTTCGGGATCAGTAAACGTCGCCCAGGGAATCACCGAGTAGTCCACCTTGAATTTGCGCAGCGACCCAAACAGTGCATTCACCGCCGCATACCAGGCCTGGTGACTGGCGGTATGGGTGAACTGGTAGGGACCGACCACGTCACCACAGGCCAAAATGGTAGGAATACTGGTGCGCAGATACTCATCCACCACCAGCATGCCGTTGGGCGCCAGCTCAAGGCCCAGCTCTTCCAGGCCCATGCCTTCGGTATTCGCCTTGCGACCCACCGCCACCAGCACGCGGTCAAACTCCAGGCTGCGCGCCTTACCGCCGCAATCAAAGCTCGCCACAGTGCGACCATCTTGCTCGGTACTAAAGCCATTGGCCCGATGATTAACCAACACATCAATGCCCTGGCGCTCAAACTCAGCCTGCACCACTGCACTCACCTCCGAATCTTCTCGCGGCAACACCTGCGGTGCCATATCCACCAGGGTAACTTTGCTACCCAGCCGTGCAAAAGCCTGTGCCAGTTCACAACCGATGGGGCCAGCGCCCATGACCAGTAATCGCGGCGGCAGTTCTCGCAAATCCCACAAAGTGTCCGAGGTCAGGTAGTCCTGCTGATCCAGGCCCGGCACCGGCGGTACAAAGGGCTTGGCTCCACTGGCGATAATGATATGCCGGGCACTGCGCACCTCACCATTTATCTCCACCTCCCAGGGGGAAATAACCCTGGCCTGACCGACAATGCAATTGACGCCTAACTCGGTGAAGCGCTCGATCGAGTCGTGGGGCTCAATGCGGCGGATCACCTGCTGCACGCGTTCCATGACCTCGGGGAATTTCACAGCCACATCTACTGGCGCCAGGCCAAACTCAGGCGCACGGCGCAGGTAGTCTGCGATACGCGCCGAGCGAATGAGTGCCTTACTGGGCACACAACCGGTATTCAGACAATCACCCCCCATTTTGTGGCGTTCCACCAGGCTGACCCGTGCCCGCACCGTAGCGGCTATCAGGGCGGTGACCAGGCCCGCCGAACCGCCTCCTATGACGATAATATTGTCATCAAAAACCCGTGGCCGGCGGTACTTTGACAATACGCGACGCGCCTTGACCAACCCCAGCATCCACTTGGCCAGCAGCGGAAAAACTCCCAGTAAGGCAAATGAGGCAATCAGGCCTGGCGACAAAATTCCGCCCAATCCATCCAATTGAGCCAACTGGGTACCCGCATTCACAAAGACCGCCGTGCCAGCCAACATGCCGATCTGGCTAACCCAGTAGAATCGCCACAGCGAGACGGGCAACACCCCCATTGCCAGGTTAATCACAAAGAAAGGAAACAGGGGCACCAGGCGCAGGCCAAACAGGTAAAAGGCTCCATCGCGTTCAAAGCCCGAGTTTAGCGATTGCAATTGCCGCTGAAATTTACCCTGCACCCAGTCCCGCAGGATAAGGCGGGACACCAGGCAGGCAAGGGTTGCGCCCAGCGAGCTGGCAAAAGACACCAGCAACAATCCGTACCAGAAGCCAAATAGCGCACCACCGGCCAGGGTCATAACGGCGGCCCCGGGCAGAGACAGCCCGGTGATCACAATATAAATAGCAAAATAGTACAATGCGGTTTTGCCGGGCTGCTGCTGGTAAAAGTCCCGCAACTCCCCCATACCCGCCTGTAACGTAGTCAGCTGCAGGTACTGGCCCAGGTCCAGCGCGAACCAGGCGCCTATGGCAAGCAATACCACGATGGCGATAATCAGTTTTTTGTTTTGCATTTATATCGTCCCACGGTGGTCTAGCGGAAGCTTATACCAATATGACCTATGGAAATGGCAAAAGATTCCTTTTGGCCGAATGACTTCGGCCTTACAAATGATATGATGAGCCCCAATATAGTTCAGGCGTATCAAGCCAAATCAGGAGAAAACAATGAGTGAGCATATCGTCAACGTCACTGACGCCAGCTTTGATGATGAAGTACTGAAAAGTGACGTACCGGTACTGGTCGATTTTTGGGCCGAGTGGTGTGGCCCCTGCAAAATGATCGCACCCGTACTTAGCGAGATTGCCGACGAGTACGCTGGCAAGCTTAAGATCTGTAAAGTGGACGTAGATGCCAATCCGGAAATACCACCCAAGTTTGGTATTCGCGGCATCCCCACCCTGATTCTCTTTAAAGGTGGCAATGCTGAAGCCACCAAAGTTGGCGCACTTTCCAAGACCCAACTCACGGAGTTCGTTAAAGAGGCCTTGTAGGCTTCGAAACTTTCACCCCGGGGGGTATGGACGCCCCCCATCCTGCATGCTACATTGTTAGCTAGCTGCACATCCCTGTGCGGCAAAAGCAACCCAAACATATTTTTTTAGCTCCTTCCCAAGCCTTTCGGCTGCAGAGCTTTCGTGGTTGCACACAATCCTTCTTCTGAAACCACACTAATTATTCCCTATGAATCTTACTGATCTGAAAACCAAATCATCCCAGCAGCTGATTGATCTCGTCCAAGAGCTGGGCCTTGACCATATCGGCCGCTCGCGCAAGCAGGACATCATTTTTTCCATTCTCAAGAGCCACGCCAAAAAAGGCGAAGATATTTATGGCGACGGCGTTTTGGAAATCCTCCAGGATGGCTTTGGCTTCCTGCGCTCCGCGCAAGGCTCATACCTGGCAGGGCCCGATGACATCTATGTATCTCCCAGCCAGATTCGCCGCTTTAACCTGCGCACCGGCGACACCGTATCTGGCAAGATCCGTCCACCCAAAGACAGCGAGCGTTACTTTGCCCTGCTCAAGGTAGACGATGTCAATTACACCAAGCCGGAAGACTCCAAACATAAGATCCTCTTTGAAAACCTGACTCCGCTGTTCCCCGACCAGAGACTGCAGCTGGAAACAGGTAATGGCTCCACCGAGGACCTGATCGGTCGCATCATCGACCTGGTCGCGCCCATCGGTAAAGGCCAACGCGGTCTGCTGGTCGCGCCGCCCAAGGCGGGTAAAACCATCATAATGCAGAACATCGCCCAGGCCATCATCAGCAACAACCCCGAGTGCGATGTCATTGTTTTGCTGATCGACGAACGCCCCGAGGAAGTGACCGAGATGCAACGCTCGGTGGGTGCCCAGGGTGCAGAAGTGGTGGCATCCACCTTTGACGAACCCCCCTCGCGCCACGTGCAGGTTGCCGAGATGGTTATTGAGAAAGCCAAGCGGCTGGTAGAGCACAAGCGCGATGTAGTCATCCTGCTCGATTCTATGACCCGCCTGGCACGCGCCTACAACACGGTTATCCCCAGCTCCGGCAAAGTATTAACCGGTGGTATCGATGCGCACGCCCTGGAACGCCCCAAGCGCTTCTTTGGTGCCGCCCGCAATATTGAAGAAGGTGGCAGCCTGTCCATAATCGCCACCGCCATCGTCGACACCGGCTCCAAGATGGATGAAGTCATCTATGAAGAGTTCAAGGGTACCGGCAACATGGAATTGCACCTGGACCGCAAGATCGCTGAAAAACGTGTCTACCCGGCCATTAATATTCGCCGCTCCGGCACTCGCCGCGAAGATTTACTGACCAGCGAAGACGAGCTGCAACGTATGTGGATTCTGCGCAAGCTACTACACGGCATGGAAGACACCCAGGCCGTCGAATTCCTGTTGGACAAGCTCAAGGAAACCAAGACCAATGAAGAGTTCTTCCTGTCCATGAGGCGCAAGTAAACCGGGAACAAAGGGGTAGTAGCGGGAATGAAGTACACCGACCTGCGAGGCTTCATTGAGTTTCTCGAGTCACGCGGCGAACTAAAACGCATCAGCACACCCGTCGATCCCAGGCTGGAAATGACGGAAATCTGTGACCGAACGCTGCGCGCCGGTGGCCCCGCCCTGTTATTTGAAAACCCGATTGGTTATAACACGCCGGTGCTCGCCAATCTGTTCGGTACTGAGCAGCGCGTTGCACTGGGTATGGGGCAGGAAAGCCTGTCGGGGTTGCGCGAAGTCGGTGAAATTCTGGCCTACCTGCGCCAGCCAGACCCACCCAAGGGCCTCAAAGACGCCTGGGACAAAATTCCGGTACTCAAACAAGTACTCAACATGGCACCCAGGCTGCTCAACAACGCGCCCTGCCAGCATCATGTACAGCAAGGCGATGATGTCGACCTGACTACCATACCCATACAGACCTGCTGGCCCGGTGATGTCGCCCCACTGGTGACCTGGCCGCTGGTAATTACCCGCGGACCCGGCAAAGAGCGCCAGAACCTGGGTATTTACCGGATGCAATTGCTGGGCAAGAACAAGCTGATTATGCGCTGGTTGCCACACCGGGGCGGTGCCCTGGATTTCCGAGACTGGCAGCTGGCCAACCCCGGCCAGCGCTACCCGGTAGCCGTTGCCCTGGGTGCGGACCCGGCCACGACCCTGGCCGCGGTGACACCGGTGCCAGATTCAATCTCGGAATACGCTTTTGCCGGCTTGCTGCGCGGTAGTAAAACCGAGCTGGTACGCTGCTACAGCGAGCTGTGTAAGGAACATGACTTACAGGTGCCAGCCACGGCCGAGTTCATCCTCGAAGGCTACATCGAACCGGGCGAAACGGCAGAAGAGGGGCCCTTCGGTGATCACACCGGTTATTACAACGAGGTAGAAACGTTTCCGGTATTTACCGTAGACACCATCACCCACCGGGAAAACCCGATCTATCACAGTACCTACACCGGGCGGCCACCTGATGAGCCGTCGGTGCTGGGAATGGCCCTGAACGAAGTATTTATTCCCATCTTGCAGAAACAGTTCCCAGAGATTGTCGATTTTTACCTGCCCCCGGAAGGTTGCTCCTATCGCATGGCGGTCATTACCATACGCAAGGAATATCCTGGCCACGCCAAGCGGGTCATGTTCGGCGCCTGGTCTTTCCTGCGCCAGTTTATGTATACCAAGTTTTTGATTGTGACCGACGACGATATAAACGCCCGCGACTGGAACGACGTTATCTGGGCTATGACCACGCGCATGGATCCACAACGGGACACTGTCTTTATTGACAATACACCCATCGACTACCTGGATTTTGCTTCGCCCACCGCCGGCCTCGGCTCCAAGGTGGGCTTCGACGCCACCAACAAGTGGCCCGGAGAAACCCAGCGCAAGTGGGGCAGGCCCATCAAGATGGACGAAGCCACCAGGCAGCGCGTCGATTCAATTTGGGATGAACTCAAACTGGATCACTGACTGGTAACTCCTGATAGACTAGGCGACACCAACATTACGCAGACAATGGAGCCTTGGCATGCGCCGCATTAATCGTTATATCGTACTGGTGCTGATAGCTATTCTCGCCGTGTACCTGGCTTTTCTCGACACGCTGGCCAAGCCCCTGTTTGAACAACAAGCCTCTGAGTTGTATGGAGCAGAGGTCAGCATTGACTCGCTGAATATCTCTCCCTTTCTTGGCAAGGTAACTCTCTACCAGTTGCAGGTCGCCGATCGCCGCAACGCCATGCGTAACCTGGCCCAGGCTGAGCGAGTCTATATGGACCTCGATATGATCAAGCTTGCCAGCAACATTATCGAGGTAGATGAACTGGAGGTTGACGGTTTTGTGCTGCTGACGCCACGCTCCAGCCCCGCCACCATTTTGCGTCCCCTGCTGCCTGCCAATAGTGATATCGCCACCGCTGGCCTGCCCACATTTGAGTTGCCGGACGCCGACGCACTGATCGCCCTGCAGCGTGACAAGCTCGATGCCGATATCGCCAGCTTCAAGCAATCACTGAGTAGCATCGGGCAAAAATGGGAAGACAAATTGGCCAGCCTGCCCAACCAGGCTGACATTGATACCTACAAGGCGCGCATCAAGAAGCTCAAGCAGGCCAAAGGCGTAGCAGGCAAGATCGCCGCCCTGGCCGAAGCTCAAAAAATCTATGCTGAGGTCAGTAGAGATGCAGCAAATATCCGCTCCATGGGGCAGGAGTTTCGCGGTGACCTGGAGCGCATGCGCGAGCTGGTAGATGTAGCCAAAGATCTGCCCCGCAAACACGTGGATGAATTAATCAGCTCACTGGGGCTAAACTCCGCACAAATGGCTCAGCTTGGCAGCCAGCTATTGCGCGGTGATATGTCTGGCATCAGCCAGCAGGTGCTGGCCCCACTCGCCTATAACGCCAGCGGCGCCGTCAATGCAGAAGACAGCATGCCTATCTTTATTCGCAGGGCCACCATCAATGGCAGCATCCTGCCCTCGGCGGCGGGCTTTGCTGCACAGGGAGAGCTGAAGAATTTCGCCTGGCCACTGGAGCTGGCTGACCTCCCTGCCGTACTGAAATTGGAGGGTAGCAGCCTGGATGGCGGCTCCATGCTGATAGAGGCCAGCATAGATCACCGGGATAGCCCCGCAGATTTCATGAAGGTAAATATCGAAAACCTGTCGCTGCGAAATATGAAGTTGAACGGTACCGAGGATCTTAGCGTCGAGCTCAACCAGGCACTGGCCAATATCAGTGGCTCAATGCGTATCGATGGAGAAATATTATCGGGCAGTTTTTCCCAGCACTTTAGCGAAACCCTGTTCGACATTCAGCTGGGCGAAAATGCCGGCGGCGCGGCCAGGTTGTTGGCCGCCGTGCTCGAATCCAGCACCGACTTCAATATGGGCATTGATTTTTCCGGCACCCTGCAATCGCCCCGGCTAAGCTTCCGGTCTGACCTGGACTCACTCATCGAATCAACGCTGACTAACGCCATTGGCCAACATGTGACAGAGTTGACCAACGAATTGAATAACCGAATCAGCGCGGAAATTGGACCTGAAATCGCCGCCGCCCGTGAGCAGTTTGTGTCACTTGAAAAATTAGAGTCAGACCTGCAACGCAGCTTGCAGCAGCTATCCAATATTCGCTAGCGCCTGACAAGTTCTAATAGTCTACCTGTCGCGCACAGAGCGGGCCTGTTGTCGCGCCGGTAAAGGCAGGTCTGGCAGATTGGTCTCTCGCAACAGCAAACCTTCGCGGTAGTACTGGGCACTTTTTTCACGCTCGCCAAGACTGAACAACAGCCGCGCCAGCTCTGCGCAGGTTTCTGCATTGGGCTGCAGTCGATGACTGGTTTCAAAATAATCCCGGGCCTGGCCCCACAGATCGTTACGCAGGGACAACCTGCCCAGGCATAACATGAGACTGGCATCCTCCGGATGAGCTTTTAACCACCCCTCCGCCTGTTTCAGACGGCGGGCCGTGTCGCGACCGCGAATACGCCCATACTGGGCTACCAGGCGACCGTCCCAGGAGCGTTTGATGGCCTTGGCCAGCACCTTTTCGGCCTCCAGGTCATCGCCACCTTCCAGCAACAGCCGTCCATAACATTCAATAACTGATTCGCGCTTACGCTGGTCTGCGGGCAGGCCAGACCAGACCTTTTTCAGCTCACCGGCAGGGGCAGCATTGAGCAATCCCAGGTAGGCACGGTACTCAAGATCTGCCAATTCGCGACCATCAAAAGCGCGGCGCTTTTTCAATTGCGCTAACAGTCCAATGACTGCTGACCAGTTCAGCTGACCCGCATACGCCTTGGCCAACAGCCGCAGTTCCTGCAAATTGGGCTTGCCGCCAGTGCGCTCGCCCAGGGCGATTACCACCGCCTCGCATTCACCATTGGCCAATTGGATTTCCAACTGCACCAACTCGCGGCTGTAGGCTCGCAAACTGAGCCAATTGCTGAAGGCACCGCGGGTGGCCAGCAGGCGGTGGAAAAAGCGCAGCAGGTAGTAAAACAGCACATTAAAAATCACCAGCAGCAGCAATCCGACCCAGAAGCTGGTTTCAATAGTAGTCAAGCCATAGGAAATTAAAATATAGCCGGGGTCAGTCTCTATCAATGCCACCAGCCCGACCGCGGCCAGCAAAGTCACCAGAACCAGTACAAACAGGCCGCGCATAGTCAGGAACCATCCGCGGCGGCGTGCCGCAGGTTGACGGCTGTTTTAACCGCTGCCAGCGAAGCGCCAATGTCAGGATACTCGCGGCGGATATCCAGGCTCGCCAAAGCTGTTAACTCGCTATCCAGCGCGACCACGCCCGCCTCATTGAAGGCAAAAAATTCGTTTACCCAGCGCTGTGCGCTCAACAGGCTCTGCTGATACAGCTCGGCATTGCCCGACAGTAGCGCGGTTTGCGACTGCTGCAGCAGCATGCGCAGGTTTTGGCGCACCAGGCGTTCCCACTGGGGATCCATTAACGGCTGGTAGGGTGTGTCGCGACGCCGGATAACAATGTAATTGGAAAGCCTGGCAGCGGCAGCCTGCAAGCCGTGCTCCAGCCGCGCCTGCCAACTCGCGCCCTCCACGGGAAGGGTTATTTCGATGTCCAGCTCTGGCAACTCAAACAACAGCAATTTGTCGACTTGGCTGATCAGGGCCCGAATTCGTAACCAGCTACCCTCCAGGTCAAACTCGGGCACGCCTCGCAGGGCCGCCATGTCTGATGCCAGCGCTGCTCGCAGGGGATGCAAGTCAGCGTCGTCCAGCTCCTGCACAATACTGTCTGCACCGACCAACAGCGCCAGGGCGGATTTTACATCCTCGGCCATCAATAAACGCTGATGGGCCAGCCTCACCAGGTACTCCGCCTCTGCCAGCGACCAGTCAGAGCGATCCGTGTTACGCAGTTCGTGTAGCTGTTGACGCTGGTTTTGCAGGGCCGCTTGCAGGGATTGCAACTGCCGCTGCTGAGATAGTTGCAATTGCTCCAGTTGGGCCCCGATCTCAGCCCTGGACTGCTGCAGGGACTTTTCCAGCTGCGGCTGTATTTGTGAAAGCCTGGTGAGCTGCTGACTATTGCTCTGCGCACTAGCACTGATTGTTTGCAGTTGGGTTTTTACATCACTGTCACCCTGGCGCAAGCCCTGGTACATCCAGCCAGCCAAACCCAGTGACGAGGCTGCCAACAACAGGGCAAACCAGGCCAGGCCGTTGCCTCGTCCAGCTGGCGCAGGGGGCGCTGGGCTTGTTACCGACTCGGTTATCTTGGCCGGTTGTTTTTCTGGCTTGTTCTGCTTGTCTTCTGCCACTGTTTCGTCCGTTTCGTCTTTCACTCTACCTCCCACCGGGCAGGCCGGTCGCCAGGGCTTCAATCATAGCCTCGTCGGTGGCGTTGCTGGCCACCAACAGTTGCGTGAATCCCATCGCTCTGGCCATTGCCGCCACCCGCTGGCCGGGAACCACCAGCGACAATTGCTGCAGCGATATCAATTCCTGCTCTGTCAGCAATGACACCATATTGTGCAGACCTTCACCACTGCTGAGCATCAATGCTCGGCAATCATTATCCGTGATCAGGGCAAACACTTCTCCTGCCGATCGGTCTGGTTTTTCGCGCTTATAGACCGCAAGCTCCTGGATCAAGGCACCCCGTTGCGCCAGGCTGGTACGCAAAAAGTCCCGACCACCCTCGCCCTTGACGATTAAAACCTTGTGCTGATCAATATTCAGCAGCGTATCTATTTCCAGCAGGCCTTCGCTGGTCATCTGCTGTAGCGGTCGCTGCACCTTGACACCAAATTCAGCCAGCTCCCTGGCGCTGCTCTCTCCCACCGTATACCAGTTCAGGTCCACCGGTAGTTGCGGCCAGTAATCATCGATGCAATCCATACCAAAGCGCACCGCATTGCTGCTGACAAAAATGACATGCTGGTACTGATCGAGATTGTGGATAAGGGTGCGCTGCGGGGGGGAAAGTTCCAGCATGGGTTCTATGCGGATCATCGGGCAGGCTACCGTGCGATAACCGGCGGCCAGCAAAGACCCGCACAGTGCCGCTTCCTGTCCGACTGGCCGGGTGACCAGCACGGTCGGTTTACTCATAGACGGCGGCAAGTATTTCAGCCGCGCCCTGGCGCAACAAATCTTCGGCCACCGCCACACCCAGCGCCTGCGGGTCACTATCAGGGCCACGCGCTTCTGCTCGCAGTATTTCGCTGCCATCGGGTCGGCCCACCAGGCCGCGCAACCACAGTTCTCCGTCCGCCCCGGCAACATACTCGGCATAACCGGCAATGGGCACCTGGCAGCCTCCCTGCAAGCGGGTATTGAGTGCGCGCTCTGCCAGCACACATTGTGCTGTCGTCGAATGTTGCAAGGGGGCAATCAGCTCGGCTACCTGTACATCATCTACCCGCAACTCAATACCGACCGCGCCCTGCCCGCCCGCAGGCAGGGAGTCTTCCGGGCTGAGCCGCTCGCTAATACGCTCACCAAAGCCCAGCCGCAGCAAGCCTGCGCTGGCCAGGATAATGGCATCGTATTGCTCTTCATCGAGCTTGCGCAGACGGGTATTAACATTGCCGCGCAGAAATTTCACTTGCAGGTCAGGACGACGCATACGCAACTGGCATTCCCGCCGCAGGCTGGAGGTTCCAACGACACTGCCGGCGGGCAAATCTGCCACGCTTTTATAACGGTTGCTGACCAGGGCATCGGTGGGGTCTTCGCGCGGACAGATAACGCCCAGGTACAAGCCCTCAGGAAACTCCATAGGCACGTCCTTCATGGAATGCACGGCAATATCTGCTTCCTGCGCCAGCAGGGCGGCCTCCAGTTCTTTGACGAACAGGCCCTTACCGCCCACCTTGGTCAGCTGTGTATCCAGAATTTGATCGCCCCGCGACGTTATGCCAATCAGCTGCACCTCCAGCTCGGGGTACAGGCGCTGTAATTCAGATTTCACGTAGTTGGCCTGCCACAGTGCCAGCTGGCTTTGCCGGGTTGCGATGCGAAGGGTTTTCAACATAAGCGTATTCAGTTTACGAGTGACCGTCTATGATACGGGAGCCATGGGGAATTGTCCCCGCCAAGCTAGCGCAGCTGTTCTTTCAGGTCACTGAGATGGCGACGGCTGACACTGGGCTTTTCTTCCACGCCATCCAGTTCGACCAGCCAGCCCTCCTCACCATCGCGGCGCAGGCCGACAATGTGTTGGCGGGCCACCAGGGAATTGCGATGGGTCCGCAAAAAATGACTGGAAAACTCCAGCTCCAGGTCCTTGAGCGTATCAGGAATCAGCACACTGCCGCCCGGGTACAACACGCGTACGTATTTTTGTTCGGCGATAAAACAGCGAATCTCATTGACCGCCACTCTCTCGACGCCCCTGGAGCTTTCGCTGACAATATGACTGCGCAACGCGCTTTCGCCCTGCAAACTGGCCAGCTGTACGCGATTCACTTTACCGGCTCGCTGCATCGCCGCCGCCAACTTCTCCTCCCGCACTGGCTTGAGCAGGTAGGCAACTGCCTGGTTATCCAGTGCTTGCAGCGCGTAGTGATCGTAGGCCGTGCAAAAAATCACCGCGGGCGGCTGCTCCAGCTGCTGCAGCTCGCTGGCAACAGCCAGGCCGTCCATGCCCGGCATACGTATATCCAGTAATAATAAATCTGGTTGTAGCAATGCCACCTGCTGCAGGGCCTGCTCGCCATTGCTGGCTTCTGTAACCTCTGCTTCGGGTTCCAGCGCCCTCAACAAGCGCAGCAAGCGCTCTCGTGCCAGCGGCTCATCGTCGACCACCAATATCTTCATTGCACCGGCTCCAGCGGCAAACTCAATTCCACACGGTGCATACCACCCCCATGCTCAATGTTAATAGTGGCGCCTTCTTCATACAGGGCCAACAGGCGCTGCTGAATATTTTCCAGTGCCATATGATGGCCGCTGTCACCGCTGCGTGACTCCGCCGGCAGGGGATTGTCAATACGTACATGTACCTTACCTGCGCGTTCGCCGACTGTGATTGTTACAACACCGCCCGTGGCCATAAGCGCTACACCGTGATAGACCGCGTTTTCAACCAGCGGTTGCAACAACAGGGCGGGCATGGCGGCGTTGAGCATTGCCTCATCAATATTCCAGTCCACCCGCAGGCGCTCGCCCAGTCGCAACTGTTCTATACCGAGGTAAAGCCTGCACAAATGCAATTCATCGGCGACGGTGGTAACTCGACTGTCTTCGATCAGGCTGGCACGGAACAGTTCCGACAGGTCTTCAACAGCCTGCTCGGCCTGCTGCGGGCGAGATCCGATCAGGCTGGCAATGCTATTCATGGTATTAAACAGAAAGTGTGGCCTGATGCGTGCGCGCAGGGATTCGATACGGGCGTTCAATTCGGCCTGTTCCTGCTCTCGCAACTGCTGCTGCAAATAGAAAAACCGAAAGGCGATGCCGCCAAACACCGCCGCCACCAACAGGTTTCGCATTACCCACCAGCTGTCCATGGCTGCGAAAGACGGTTCGCTGAACACCCGCTTCGCCACCAGGCTGCTGACCAGGGTCACCAGCAACACAATCACAAAACTCACCGCCACGCCCAGCGGCAACGAAAGATGCGCCAACAATTTTCGCGATGCGCAGAGACTACCGGCGCACAACAATACAATCCACTGCACGAAGAACGAGGCCAGCGCCATCGTTCCCCAGGCAATTTCCGGCAGGTCGCTCTCTCCCAGCACATACACCACTACCAATAGCTCTGCCAGGATAAGCAGGAACAATACCGGCCGGGTGGCGCACAGATCGGGAATGAAAAATTCCTCAGTCGCATCCTGTTGAGTTGGATCCACCATAATTGGGCTCTCGTAGCCTCCGGGTACGGTTCTTATACTGTTATACTTGCATCCTTGTGTTTTTCCATCAAGCCGCAGATATTTGGCCAGCATTGAGTGTCGTTCTATGAGTAACAAGGAAGAAACCAGCAAGCTCTGGGGTGGGCGCTTCAGCGAGCCTACCGACAGCTTTGTGCAGCGCTTTACCGCTTCCGTCGATTTTGACCAGCGCATGGCACAGCAGGATATAGAAGGGTCGCTGGCCCATGCCGCCATGTTGAACAGCGTGGGCGTGTTAACCGACGAAGAGCTGGAATCGATAGAAGGTGGCTTGAAGCAGGTGCTGGAAGAAATTCGTAACGGCGAATTTCAGTGGTCCATAGAGCTGGAAGATGTACACATGAATATCGAAGCTCGACTGACCGAGCTAATTGGTATTGCCGGCAAAAAACTGCACACGGGACGCTCGCGCAACGACCAGGTCGCCACCGATATCCGCTTGTACTTGAGGGGAGCCATAGATGCCATCGCCGCCGAGATGACCCGCCTGCAGGAGGGAGTGATTGGCCTGGCAGAAGCGCAGGCCGATACCATCATGCCCGGCTTCACCCATTTACAAACCGCGCAACCGATCAGCTTTGGTCATCATCTGCTGGCCTGGAACGAAATGCTGGAGCGCGACCATGGCCGCCTGCTCGATTGCCGGGCCCGGCTCAACCAGTGCCCGCTGGGCGCTGCCGCGCTGGCGGGCACCTCCTATCCTATAGATCGCCAACAGACCGCTAAGGCATTGGGTTTTGACAAACCCACGGAAAACTCACTGGATTCCGTATCCGACCGGGATTTTGCCATCGAATTCTGCAGTTTCGCCGCCCTGCTGCTGACACATATGTCGCGTATTTCCGAGGAACTGGTGCTGTGGACCTCGGCCCAGTTTAATTTTATCGAACTACCGGACCGCTTCTGCACGGGCTCATCGATTATGCCCCAGAAGAAAAACCCCGACGTGCCCGAACTGGTGCGCGGCAAAGTGGGCCGGGTTAATGGCAACCTGATAGCGCTGCTCACCCTGATGAAAAGCCAACCGCTGGCCTATAACAAGGACAACCAGGAAGACAAGGAACCGCTATTCGATAGCATCGATACGGTACTCGATTGCCTGCGTGCCTTCGGCGATATGATTCCGGCTATTGTGCCGCGCAAGGACGTTATGCTGGAGGCGGCCAAACGCGGTTTTTCTACCGCCACAGACCTTGCCGATTACCTGGTGGGTAAGGGCATCCCGTTTCGGGACGCCCACGAGATTGTCGGCAATGCCGTCGCCTATGGGGTAGAGAAGCAACTGGATTTATCGGCAATGGACCTGCAAATCCTGCAGGGCTTTTGCGCCGAGATCGGCGAGGATGTATTCGAGGTCTTGACCCTGGAAGGATCCGTGGCGGCGCGCGATCATCACGGTGGCACCGCGCCCAACCAGGTCAGGGCTGCGGCGCAACGTGCTGGAAAACGTCTGGCAAGGCGCTGACCGCAGGGCCGAATCATCGTACCCTTTGGGTGTCATTCGGCCAAAAAACAGGGGACAGACCACGGTTTACGGCCAAGTAATTTGGCCATAATAGACGGTTTTACTCTGACCCCATTTTTGGGCGGTAGCGCACACCCAACTGCAATACAAAATCCGGTGCCGTATCCACGGCGATATCTTCGCTAAAGCTGAACTCAGCTTCCCAACCGGGTGCAAACAACCAGCTCAAACCGGCGGTGAGTTGCACGGCAACGCTGCCAAGCTGGTCTAGCGAGGAATCGGCAACGGCGTCATTGCTGTCCACCTGCAGCTTGAGATGCACTGTCTGCCAGGCCTGCCATTCCATCCCCAGGCTGGCGAACCACAGGTCTTGCTGCTGTATATCACCCAGAATATCCGCATCACCGGCGTGCAAATAGCCCAGCTGACCGTGCCACCGCAGGGGTAAATCGCTTTGTTGGTGGCCGCTGAAATTCAGTGAAAGATAGTAATCTTCGCTGCCACTACCCAACAAATCATCTTCGTCGCCAGTGGCGAATTTAACGCCGGCACGACCGCTAATGACAGTAGCCTCGTCACTCCAGATATTCCGCACCAGCGCCAGGCGAGCATCGCCCCAGCCCTGCACGCTTTTGCGCATGGCAAAACTGGCACCGGGGCCGGCGTAGCTAAAGTTAATCAGGCCACGCGGCACCTCATCGCGATTGTCATCGGGCAGCCCCCAGAAGTCGTGCCAGTTTTCTATGGATTTATCCAACTCACCGCCGTCGTGACGCTGCCAGGAAATTTCTCCTTCCAGTTCCCAACCTCCACCCAGACCGATGCCAAAGTGGCCGGCAAGACGTTGGGTTTCACCATCAAAATAAACCGCTTCCGGCTCATCTGTATCGACGCTGTAGTTGTTGGCCACAGTGCCAAACAGGGCGCCACTGAACTGCCCCTGGTCAAGTACGGCTGCCTCGCGCAGTAGTGGAAACCCAAACAAGCCTGTGACCGGCGCCAGGTTTCTGGCATAGAGCGGGCCGGCGATCCCAGTGGCGGGGAAAAGGCCCACCAGCACTAGTGTACAGATTGAGTACCACCCGGAACTTTCTTTAGCTACCACCATATTTACCCTTCACTGCTACTCGCCTGCCTACCAATGCGCCGCTATAATGCCCGCTCACAGTTTATCGCGGGTTTGCATGTGCACCATTTATTATTTCTGATCCTGCTCACCGTTGGCCTGGCTGGCTGCGGTCAGAAAGGCGGCCTCTATATTCCCCAGGATGAACCGGCGCCCGCACCACCGGCACAAGAACCCCCTGACACGGGTAAATAAACCACAGAATGAGTGACTTCAACTACCGCGGCAACGACTTGTTTGCCGAAGATACCGCCGTAACTGCCATCGCTGAGCGCTTTGGCACGCCGACCTATGTCTATTCCCGGGCTAGCCTGCAGCGTAACTTCCAGGCCTATAGCACCGCTTTGGCAGGTACTGATCACCGCATTTGTTACGCCGTGAAATCCAACTCGAACCTGGCGGTACTAAGCGTGCTGGCACAACTGGGGGCAGGTTTTGACATTGTCTCCGTCGGTGAACTGGAACGGGTGATCGCCGCCGGTGGCGACCCGGCTAAAGTCGTCTTCTCTGGCATTGCCAAGCAAGTCGTCGAAATAGAGCGAGCCCTGGCGGTGGGCATCTATTGCTTCAATATTGAATCGCCGGCGGAACTGGAGCGGCTCAACCGGGTAGCTGGCGAGTGTGGCAAGACCGCGCGTGTATCGGTACGGGTCAATCCCGATGTCGACGCCAAGACCCACCCCTACATTTCCACCGGGCTGCGCGAAAACAAGTTTGGTATCGAGATGGAACCCGCCTTTGAGGTCTACCAGCGCGCCGCCAGCCTGCCCCACATCGAGGTGGTTGGTGTGGACTGTCATATCGGTTCGCAGTTGACCGAGATCGCCCCGTTTATCGAAGCACTACAGCACCTGCTGGCCTTGATCGACAAGCTGGCGACCGCCGGTATTAAAATTCGCCATATTGACCTGGGTGGCGGCCTGGGTGTGCGTTATCGCGATGAGACACCTCCACCTGTTGCCGACTATATTGCCGCCGTACGCGCCGAGATGGGTGACCGCCCCCTGCAGCTGATGTTTGAACCGGGCCGCTCGATTTCCGCAGATGCCGGGATATTGCTGACCCGCGTGGACTCCCTGAAATTCAACAGCGTCAACAATTTCGCCATCGTCGATGCCGCTATGAATGACATGCTGCGGCCCGCCCTGTACCAGGCCTGGCTGGACATTATCCCCGTGACTATCAGACAGGATACCGAGCAGCGCAGCTACGATGTGGTCGGCCCTATTTGTGAAACCAGTGATTTTCTCGGTAAGAGCCGGGACCTGCGCATCGAGGAGGGAGACTTACTGGTCATGACCAATGCCGGAGCCTATGGATTTACCATGAGCTCAAACTACAATAGTCGCACTCGGGCCGCGGAAGTGATGGTCGATGGAGATCAACTGCACCTGGCCAGGGAGCGCGAGACTATTGACGATCTGCTGCGCGGCGAAACGCCCTTCCCGGCACAAAAATAGACTGGGAAATAAACTGAATCATGTTGTTGAAGTTTACAAAAATGCACGGCCTGGGCAATGACTTCATTATGCTCGACCTGATCAGCCAGCGCTGTAATTTGCGTGCTGGCCATATTCGCAAGCTCGCCGACCGGCGTCGGGGCATCGGTTGCGATCAACTGTTGGTGGTTGAGGCCCCGCAAAGCCCCAACGCAGATTTTCGCTATCGCATCTACAATGCCGATGGCCGCGAAGTTGAGCAGTGTGGCAACGGCGCGCGTTGTTTCGCCCGCTTCGTTCGCGACCGCAAGCTGACCACCAAAAAACACATAGTGGTTGAAACCAGCACCGGCATCATCGAGCTGCAGGTACGCGATGACAAACTGGTAGAGGTCAATATGGGCGTCCCAAATTTGGAGCCGGTTGATATTCCCTTTACTACTACGGCCCGTGCCAACCAATACTCGCTACAGCTACCGGATCAGGAATTGCTGATCGGCGCGGTTTCCATGGGCAACCCCCATGCGGTTACCCTGGTCGACGACGTCGATACGGCGGCAGTGGCAGAGCTGGGGCCTGTTATCGAGCAACACCGGGATTTTCCGGAGCAAGTGAACGCCGGCTTTATGCAAATAGTCTCAGCCACAGAAATTCGCCTGCGCGTGTTTGAGCGGGGCGTTGGTGAAACCCAGGCCTGCGGTAGCGGCGCCTGTGCTGCAGTGGTAGTCGGTCGGCTACAGGGCTTGCTCGACGAGCGGGTACAGGTACAGCTGACCGGAGGGGAACTGGAAATCGCTTGGGCCGGCGATGGGCAAGCGGTTATGATGACAGGACCTGCCACCAAGGTATTTGAAGGAAGCATACGATTGTGACAGCCGAGACCTCTGCCGAAGACAAGCCCAGCACTGAGCTGACTGATAAAGAGATACGTGATTATCTCAAGCTACACCGCGATTTTTTCCAGCGCCACGCCGATATGCTGGATCACCTGCACATCTCCCATAGTTCTGGCAGCGCAGTTTCGCTGGTGGAGAAGCAGGTCAGCGTATTGCGCGAACGCAACATGGAAATGCGCAAACGGCTCAACAGCCTTACTGACAACGCGCGCGATAACGACCGCCTTTACGACCTGACCCGCAAGCTGGTACTTGAACTGCTGGCAGCAGACTCGCTGGACAAGCTTGGTGCTGTGTTCACGCGCTCCCTGTTGGAAGATTTTGAAGTAGAGTACGCCAGTATTATTCTGTTCGGAGACCCGGCTCAATCGACGGCCGAATGCCGCATTGAATCAGCAGAGAGCGCACGCATAGAGATCGGCGCCCTCATCAAAACAAAAACCGCTGTATGCGCTCCCCTGCGCGAGGAAGAGCTGGGCTATTTGTTTCCCGGGGCTGGTAGCGTGGGTTCCGCCGCTGTCATGCCCCTGCACAATAAGTCAGACCTGGGCTTGATTGCCGTTGGCAGCAGTGACGCCAATCACTACACATCAAGCATGGGAACCCTGTTCCTCAGTCATATTGCCGATGTACTGGTACGACTGTTACCCCGGCTGCAACACTCTGATAGCAGTTCTGACTCGTGAACACGGTCCAGTGAATCCCCCCCTTGCGCAGCAGGTTGAGCAATTTTTGCACTACCTACGCGATGTGCGACAGCTTTCCCCACACACTCTCACCTCTTACGGTCGAGACCTGCGCTACCTGCAGAGTTTTTGTGCTGAGCGCGAACTGGCCACAGCAACAGATATTCAAGCCGGTGATATTCGCGCCTTCGCCAGTGGCTTGCATCGCCAGGGTAAACAGGGCAAGAGCATTCAGCGCAGCCTCTCAGCGATTCGCAGTTTTTACAATTACCTGGCCCGACAGGGCAAGGGCACCATTCGCTACAACCCGGCCAACGGTATACCGGCGCCCCGGCAAGTCCATCGATTACCCAAGACCCTCGATGCGGACCAGGTTGAAGCCTACCTGAAAATCCAGGGTGAAAGCCCGCTGGATATTCGCGACCAGGCCATGGCCGAGCTGTTTTACTCATCGGGTTTACGCCTCTCGGAACTGGCTGACCTGGACCTGGGCGATGTAGACCTGGCAGGGCAGTTGGTGACAGTAATCGGCAAGGGCCGGAAAACACGCACCCTGCCGGTCGGCAAGTTTGCCCTCAGTGCTATACGCGCCTGGTTGGTGGTTCGGCCCGAGATCGAAGGCGAGCCGGCCATATTCACCAGCACCCGCGGCACGCGCATCAGTGTACGCAATATCCAGGCCCGCTTGCGCAAACGTGGTCGGGAAACCAACATGCACCAGGAAGTGCATCCCCACATGCTACGCCACAGCTTTGCCAGTCACATGCTCGAATCCAGCGGCGACCTGCGCGCGGTGCAGGAACTGCTGGGGCACGCCAATATCTCAACCACGCAGATTTACACTCACCTGGATTTTCAGCACCTGGCCAAGGTCTATGACCAGGCCCACCCTCGCGCCAAGCGCAAAGACGGGGACAATGACGGTGAGTGAGCGGACCATCCGCGTAATCAGCTTCGACCTGGACAACACATTGTGGGATGTAGATCCGGTTCTGCACCGCGCCGAGGCGGCGCAAAATGACTGGCTGGGGCAGCATTTTCCCCGCGTATTTGAACAGTTTGACGCAGACACGCTACGTGATTTCAGGTTCAGCACACACCAGTCGCACCCAGAATTAGCCCATCAAATCAGTAAGTTACGCGTTCAAGCCTTATTCGAAGTGCTGCTGCACTGCGGTTATCCAGAGACTCTCTCCCGCCAGGGTGCAAAAACCGCCTTCAATGAATTCCTCATCATTCGACACCAGGTTGAGCCCTATGAGCGCGCCCTGGAAGTGTTGGAATCACTGGCCCAACACTACACACTGGGGGCGCTCAGCAACGGCAACGCCGATATCTACAAAACCAATATCGGCGAACACTTCGACTTCGCTTTTTCCGCCGAGCAAGTAGATGCCAGCAAACCCTTACCCGACATGTTCCACGCCGCCATGCGTGAATCGGGTGCCGCCTGCCATGAAATAATCCACGTCGGTGACAACCCCGAGCACGACGTGCGCGGCGCCCAGCAAGTCGGTTTATATACAGTGTGGATGAACTCCGGCGATTGGCGCTGGCCGGCTGGCAGGATTCCCGCCGATGAGGATATAACCGTGATTGAGGAGCTACCGGCCGCCATCGCCCGCATCGAGTCCAGGGCGGCGGCGAACGCACAGCCGTGAGCTACTGGCGCGAGCAACTATTCGCTAATACCGATACCGCTCACAGCCAGCCCTTGGTCGCTTGCAGCGCCTGCCTGTTGGGAGAACCGGTGCGCTACGATGGCGGCCACAAGGTACAAGATCATTTTGAACACTGGTTGCTGCCCCACTTACAGCTGCAAGCGCTGTGCCCGGAAGTCGGCATTGGGCTGGGTGTGCCCCGCCCTCCCCTCAAGGTCATAGCCAGTGACTTTGGCGCACGCATTGTGCAGGTGGAGGATGAATCTGAGGATGTCACCAACGCCATCCTGGACTATGCAGACAGCTATCTGCGCAAACTGGGGCGCTTCTGGCCCTTGTGCGCTTACCTATTCAAAGCCCGCTCGCCCAGCTGCGACACGACCGATGGCATATTCGCCTCGCGTTTCAAGCTGTGGGCACCCTGGCTCACCCTGGTCGATGAAGAGGACCTGCAATCCGAGCAAAACTGCCAGGACCTGCTGTTACAGGCCTACCTGTGTCGCGATATCGTCTGGCAGACACAGGATGCCGATATTGAGCGGCTCAAGTCCCACTATTCGAAGCTGTTGCAGCAGGAAATTGACGACAACACGCCGGACCGAGCATCGCTATGGTCAGCGGTAAAATCCGTGCTGGAGCAACAAACTGGGGAGGCGCGGCGCGAACTGATTGATCGCTACCGCGCGGTAAAAAAGACTGCGAGGTAATTAAATGGCGTCTTCGCCGGTTTCACCGGTGCGGATGCGGATAACCTGTTCCATGGCCTGCACAAATATTTTACCGTCGCCGATCTTGCCGGTGTTAGCTGCATTGGCGATGGCATCTATCGCACCGTCCACCTGCTCATCGGCAACCACGATCTCCAGCTTTACCTTGGGCAGGAAATCCACCACGTATTCGGCGCCGCGATACAGCTCGGTATGCCCCTTCTGACGCCCAAATCCCTTCACTTCGGTGGCGGTAATACCCTGTACACCAATTTCAGACAGTGCCGTGCGCACGTCGTCCATTTTAAATGGCTTGATGATAGCGGTGATCATTTTCATAGTTGTATCTCCCAAAACTGAAGCGCCACTATATATAAAAAAATGGAGGGCCAACAGGCCCCCCATAAGACTCAAATCAAGAGATTGTCATTCTTACTTCATAGTGAACTCAGGGTAGGCTTCCATACCACACTCTGACAGGTCCACCCCTTCGTACTCTTCCTCTGCGCCGACACGGATGCCTATGACCGCCTTGAGAGCACCCCAGGTGATCAGCGATACACCAAATACCCAGCCAAAGATGGTCAGCGCGCCAATAATCTGGCCCGTGAAAGAGGAATCACCGTTAGTGATCGGCACCAGCATCAAGCCCAGAAAACCAACCACGCCGTGTACCGAGATGGCACCCACCGGATCGTCAATCTTGAGCTTGTCCAGGGTGAGGATAGAGAACACCACCAGCACACCACCCATACCACCGAACAGGGTTGCCTGCAACGCTGTAGGGGTAGAAGGCTCAGCGGTAATAGCTACCAGTCCCGCCAAAGCACCGTTAAGCGCCATGGTCAGGTCAGCCTTGCCGAACAGAACCTGCGCTGTAATCAGCGCGGCAATCAGTCCACCCGCGGCAGCGGCGTTGGTATTCATAAATACCACCGCCACAGAGTTGGCACTTTCGACTGTGGCCGTGGCCAGTACTGAACCACCGTTGAAGCCGAACCAGCCCATCCACAAGATGAAGGTACCCAGGGTTGCCATGGGCAGGTTGGCACCCGGTATAGCGTTGATCTGGCCATCGGGACCGTATTTGCCCTTGCGAGCGCCCAGCAGCAGTACACCGGCTAGGGCTGCAGCAGCACCCGCCATGTGAACAATGCCGGAGCCGGCGAAGTCAGAGAAACCCAGGTCACTCAGGGTGTACAGGCCAAACACGGCTTCTCCGCCCCAGGTCCAGTTGCCTTCCATCGGGTAAATAAAGCCGGTCATAACCACCGCGAAGGCCAGGAAGGCCCACAGCTTCATGCGCTCGGCGACAGCACCAGACACAATCGACATGGCGGTGGCCACAAACACCACCTGGAAAAAGAAGTCTGCCGATGGTGCATAGGTAGCAGGCTCTTCAACGCCGGTAACACCGTCGCCAGTTATGCCCGCAAGCAAGCTGGAGCCCAGTTCCGGGTACATAATGGCGTAACCACAAATCATGTACATGGTGCAGGCGATCGCATACAGCGCGATATTTTTAGTGAGTATTTCAGCGGTGTTCTTGGAGCGCACCAAACCGGCTTCCAGCATTGAGAAGCCAGCCGCCATCCACATGACTAACGCACCGCAGATAAGAAAATAAAACGTATCCAGCGCGTAACTTAGTTGAAAAATTTGATCTTCCATTGGAATGTCTCTCTCTTGTTAGTTCGGCTAAATAGCGTCTTCGCCAGTTTCACCGGTACGGATTCGGATGATCTGTTCCAGGTTGGAAACAAAGATCTTGCCGTCACCGATTTTGCCGGTGTTGGCTGATTTGCTGATGGCTTCGAGGGTGGCTTCAACCAGTGCGTCAGCCACCGCGACCTCGATCTTCACCTTGGGAAGAAAGTCCACCACATACTCCGCACCACGGTAGAGTTCTGTGTGACCCTTCTGGCGGCCAAATCCCTTGACCTCTGTGACGGTAATACCCTGTACGCCAATTTCAGATAGCGCTTCACGTACATCGTCCAGCTTAAATGGCTTAACAATTGCCGTAATCAATTTCATTTTTTTCTCCTTATAGGTTGCCGGCTAGCAACAGCTGCCGGCTCAGAGGTAATGCTCGATTAGAAGCTCGCAGAAAGCGTGCCGATAAGAGCGCCATCACCCCAGTCGGTACCGAACAAATCATCGTCATCGAGATCGGTGCCCACATAGGCCACTGCAATATTGAGCCCCATAACGTCACGGGAGATACTGACGGAGTAATCGGTGTAAGCATCTTCATCGCTGCTGAGGAAACCGCCATCTTCTTCCAGCATGTTGTAGCCAACGTGGAGGTCGAGAGAGAAGTCATTGGGCAGCGCAAAGCTATAATCCGCGTAGAGGTAGGTGAACTCATCCGTTTCCGCGTAGTAGTCGTCTGAATAGATCAAGCCAACGGTCAGGTCCTGCCAACCGATACTGCCATAAATTTCGTTGTAATCGCCTTCCAGTCCGCTGTCGCCAGGATAGGTGTAGGCCATAACACCCACGTCGTAAGAGAAGCCACTATCACCGATATCGGCGCCGTATCCGACGTAGTAATCGAGCTCGAGGCTGCCGTCCAGGCCACCACCATTGGTATCAAAATCGACACTTGATGCCCACGCACCGACGTAAAAGCCGGACTCGTGACTCAGGTCGAAACCACCCTGCAGGGCAGCAGACTCGTCTGACTGTGAAATACCGCGGAATTTGTAATCGTTAGTCAGGGCCACGTTGGCGCTGGTGCTCCAGGCGCTGTCGGCACTGGCGATGCTTGCTCCGGTCATCAGCGTTGACGCGAGGGCAGCGGTCAGTAAGGTTTTCTTCAACATAATGTAACTCTCCTGAGGTTTCTGGTTCCGGCCATGGCAGCCGGAGTTTGTAATTAACAGCTAATGTGTCTTGCGGTAAGTTATTGCAGAGCGCGTGCCAACTACTATTATTCTCTTGATATTCAATTGGATAGAGCAATATTGGCGTACACTCCCGGACACTGCACTTCGATATTGCACCAGCTTGGTGCAGGCTATGCACCAGCATTGCACCCGCCCCAGCCGAGTGCGCCCTACCCTGTTTGGGCCAACATCAGTTAGAATCTCGCCATGGCAATCAAACCCCCCTCTATTGGCGACGTACTTCAAGGTTTTAACGGTCTGCTGGGTGACAGCGGCCTTAAAGGCGAGGTAGACAAGAGCCTGCACAGCCTTGTGCAGGCGGCCCTGGCGCGACTGGATATGGTCAGCCGGGAAGAATTTGATGCGCAGGCAGAGATTCTGGCCCGCACCCGTGCGCGGGTGGAAGAGCTGGAGAAAGAGCTTCAAGCGCTGAGTGAGCAAATAACGTAGGGCCGAATTTATTCGGCCAATTTTTTTGGTTGAATAAATCCACGGGGTCGCCCAGACCCTACGTATTTCCCACCAAATCCGATCAATCTACCGGCCCCTGACCCGCAGGCGACCAAATAGTAGCTACACTTCCTGAATCGGCCGGATGCCGCTCTCGATTCAGGGAAGAACACATGGATTTAGCCACCGTACTCAGTCGTGCCCAACGCGGTGTGGAAGCTCCATTGGTGCGCGTGGAAGTTCACATCTCCAATGGCCTGCCCGCCTTTAATATCGTCGGACTACCCACCGCGGCAGTGCGTGAGAGCAAGGAGCGGGTACGCAGCGCTATTATCAACTCCCACTTCAACTGGCCGACCCGGCGCCTCACGATTAACCTGGCACCTGCCGACTTGCCCAAGGACGGCGGTCGTTTTGACTTGCCCATAGCGCTGGGGATTTTAGTTGCTTCCGGACAAGTGCCAGAGCAGTCGCTGGCGGGTAAAGAGTTTATCGGCGAGTTGGCACTCAATGGTGCCCTGCGACCGGTTTCCGGATCGGTCTCAGCGGCAATCGCCGCCAGCAATCATCAACGATGCCTGGTTCTGCCCGGACCCAATGCAGAAAATGCCGCGCAGGTGCCGGGCGCGAAGATTGTACCGATCACCCAGCTGCTGGATCTTTCTGCCTGGCTACACAAGCGGCACCAGATAGATTTCGCCACCGCAAAAGACCGTGGGCCCGAAACAGTTTATCCAGACCTGGCTGATGTACAGGGCCAGGCGTTGGGCAAACGCGCGCTGGAGGTCGCCGCCGCAGGCGCACACAACCTGCTTTTCACCGGTCCGCCCGGCACCGGAAAAACCATGCTGGCCTCGCGCCTGCCCGGTATTCTTCCGCCCCTGCGCAAAGAGGAGATGCTGGAAATTCTTACCCTGCGCACGGCCATAGATCCGCAGCTCTCACCAGCAAGCTGTTGGCAACGGCCGTTTCGGGCTCCCCACCACTCCGCCTCCGCCCAGGCCCTGGTGGGCGGCTCGGCTATCCCCAAACCGGGCGAGATATCACTGGCTCACAATGGCGTTCTGTTTCTCGATGAGTTGCCGGAGTTTCGTCGTCACGTACTGGAGGTTATGCGCCAACCCATGGAAACAGGCGAGGTAACTATCTCCAGGGCGCGCCAACAAGTTACTTTTCCAGCCCGTTTCCAGCTAATTGCCGCCATGAACCCCTGTCCCTGCGGATTCGACGGCGACCCGCAAAAAACCTGCAGATGTACTCCCGACCAGATTCAGCACTACCGTCAGAAAATATCCGGCCCCCTGCTGGACCGGATTGACCTGTTGGTTGTACTGCCCCGTCTGCCGGCAAACCTGCTAACCAGGCACGCCCAAACCACGGAGAGTTCTGCACAGGTACGCGCCCGGGTAAAACAGGCACGTTCCCTTGCGCTGTTGCGCTGCGGCAAAGCTAACGCCCTCATTGACGATGCGCAGATGCGGCGGCACTGCAAACTGAGTGACAGCGATACGACACTACTGGAAAATGCTATCGATCAACTGGGCCTCTCGGTGCGAGCTTATTACCGTGTGTTACGGGTCAGTCGCACCATTGCTGATCTTGACGGCGCACAACAGATCGCAACTCAGCATCTTATCGAAGCCCTGGGCTATCGCCAGGTGAATATTGATCTATGACTGGCTAAGTTCTTACACCACACCACCTATCCCTACTAATAACTATTAGTTTATAGTTGCCAGCCTACTGAGACTACTCCGGAAACACCTATGAGCACCTGTCCCTACGCCAACCTGCTGGACCCGGATACCTATGCCGAAGGCATGCCTTACCAGCAGCTGCAGGAGATCCGCCGCGCCGGCCCTGTCGTGAAGATAGAGGACCCGATTACCGGCATCCCCTATTGGGCGATCACGCGCCAACAGGAGCTGGATTTTATCTGCAAAAATCCGAAAATTTTCTCCTCTGCCGAGCGCTCACCCTTCCCCATGGAATTCGAGGACTGGCTCATTACCGATGTACATCGCAAAACCATTATCGGCATGGACCCCCCTGAGCATCAGCTGGTGCGCCGCATCATGCGCAACGCCTTCACCCCCAAGAATGTCGACTCCTATGAGCCCATGTTGCGCGAACACGCCAGGCGCATCGTCGATGCCGTGGCCAAGCGGGGAGAATGTGAGTTCGTCGAAGAAGTCGCCGCCGAGCTGCCGTTGATCACCATCCTGGAATTACTGGGGGTGCCACTGGAGGACCGGAAGAAGTTCTTTGACTGGACCAACACCATGATTTTTGCCGATGACCCGGACATGTCCATCGACGAAATGGCGGGACAAATTGCCTCGGCAGAAGTAATCGCTTACGCCACGGAGCTGACCAAAAAATTCAGGGAGAACCCCAATGACAGCCTGCTCGGTGCCCTGCTGGATGGCGAGGTCAAGGGCCGCACCATCAGCGAGGAAGAGTTCGGCTGGATGTTTATCCTGATCCTGGTGGGCGGTAACGAATCTACCCGCACGGTCATTGCCCAGGGCATGCGGCTGTTAATGGAAAACCCGGATCAGCTGCAATACCTGGTCGACAACCCCGACATGATTCCCAATGCCTGTGAAGAGATGCTGCGCTACAACACCGCCTTTATCTCCATGCGCCGCACCGCCATGGAAGACATCCAGCTGGGCGGGCAACAGATTAAAAAGGGCGACAAAGTGTTGCTGCACTACCACACCATAAACCACGACGAGAACGTGTTCGGCGAAGATGCCATGGTGTTCGATGTGCGCCGCGCAGAGCGCCAGCCAGATCTTTACAACCAGCACCGTTCTTTCGGTATCGGCCAGCACTTTTGTATCGGATCACACCTGGCCCGCCTGGAACTGCTGATTATGATGCAGGAGATTATCCCCCGCCTGCGCAATCCCAAATTCAATGGCGAGCCTAAATTTGTACGCTCCTTCTTCGTCAACGCCATGAAGGAAATGAATATTACCTTTGATCCGGAGATCTAATCCGAGAGCGTATCGGAGAGCCGTTCTACGCCGGCAATGTAGTCTTCTATGAACTCCCGCATCACCGTGCGGGTGTCTTGAATATCGTTCATCAAGCCCACCCCCTGTCCCACCCAGTAGGTGGCCAGTTGTTTGGCGCCGCTGTGGCCACCTTCGGCCAGCTTACCCACCCGGGCCAGGGCCGGCTCGCTGATAAGCGACATAATGGGCATGGGCAATGGCCTCGGTGCTTCTTCGGCTTCCCAGGCTTCGGTCCAGGGTGAGCGCAGCTGGCGCGAGTACTTGCCGGTGCGATACTTTGATCGCACGGTCTCCCGTGAAGACGCCTGCACAAATTTTTGTTTGATAACCGACGGTGTTTCAGCCTCAGCGGTGGTTAGCCACATCGAACCGGTCCAGGCACCATGGGCGCCCATCGCCATACAGGCGGCCATCTGCCGCCCCCGTACGATTCCGCCGGCAGCCAGCACAGCGACACCCGTGCCTGCTACTGCCTCACACACCTCCGGCACCAACACCATGGTGCTAACTTCGCCGCAGTGGCCACCGGCTTCGGTTCCCGACACCACCAGGATATCCACACCGGCTTCCACCTGGCGCACCGCATGTTCCTTGGCGCCGACCAGTGCCGCTACCACAACACCGCGTTCCTTACCCATTTCCAGCATATAACGTGGCGGCACACCCAGCGCATTGGCGATTAGCTTGATAGGATGAGAGAAGGCCACGTCGACAATATTGGCGGCTTGATTCTGGGTGAGAAACGCGGTCGTATTGCCGCTTTGTTGCCGGTATACATCGCTGCCATCGATTTCATGGCGGGCCAGTATTTCCAGGGCATAATCGCGATACTCCTGGGGCACCTTGGCCAGCTTGCTCTCCGAGGTGTCCGCATCGCTAACCGCCAGACTGCTCGGTGCGATCAGATCGACACCGTAGGGCAGGCCGTTAATATGCTCATCTATCCAGTTGAGCTCAATTTCCAGGCTCTGGGCATCAAACCCCGCCGCACCCAGCACCCCCAGCCCGCCCGCCTTGGAGACTTCCACCACCACATCGCGACAGTGGGTGAAGGCAAGCAGTGGAAACTCAATATCCAGTAAATCGCAAATTGGAGATTTCATATTTTTACCCTATTCATCCCTGCACAATTTCCGAACGCTGACGACCCAAGTCTATACTTCCATCCCGTGACCTGATCTCCAGCTCCAGCACATCGCCAACTTCGAGAAAGGCTGTGCGTGCCAACTGCGCGGCGACAAATTTCTGCCGTCGTTTTTCGTCATTTCTCATGTTCAATACTATCGCCATAGCGGTCTTGAAATTAACGCCCATCAGCACACCGCCCGGCGTTCCGGTAAGCACGCAGTCTCCGCTTCGCAGGTCGGCATAAGTAGAGATATCTGCCAGTGTTTTAGCCGGCTTGTGAATCAACAATTCAGTGGTGGCCTGCTGCCTTATTGTGCCATTGAGCTTCAGCACCAGCTCCAGCTCATACAGCTTGTCCAGGTCGCCGTCCTCGAGTAGATACAGGACCGGACCCAGCGGGCAGAAAGTCCGCTGGCTTTTACCTTTAAACCATTGCATTGCTGGCGCGCCGAACATGAAATCTCGCGCCGATACATCGTTGGCCAGCACCAGGGCGCCGACCCATTGGCCCAGATCGGCTTCGGCAATTGCCGTGGGCTGATTAAGGTCCGACCTCATCACCAGGCCCAACTCGATTTCATAATCCAATAGTTGGCACCCCGGCGGTTTAACAATCGCATCATGGGGACCACAAATGCTAGAGGCTGCCTTCATGAATACCAGGTTTTCTCCCAGCTCCGAGCCCTCATCCAGGCCACCTTCAAGTCGGTGATCCGCATAATTGAGCCCCTGACAGAAGATCTGGATATCCGTGGACAATGGCGCGCACAATGATACGACTGACAGCGCCACCGGGTCGCTGCCAACGGCGGCATCGAATTGTGGCCGCTGTTGAAAAAACACCTGCATTAGCTGGCGGTGGTCATCGACTGGCAACGTCAGCGGAAAGATATCCTCGCCGCGCAACACACCCCAGACCGGGGCTTCGTTGCCGTTCAGCTGGTAGCGGACAACCGAAATTCCCATTTTATAATCTCCCGGTGTAAGCTGATACCGTATCAGGCTACGGTCAAAAATGCCGCAACAAGATTTATGACCCTACTCGGACAAGCAATATCATGACGACAATGCAGGGCCTGCAGAGCCAGATCAATCTACCCCACGAGCAGGAATTCGAGCTTTATCACAACGCACTCTCGAATCGCAACTACAAGGGAGCGGCGGCCCGTGGATTCTGGGAGACTTTTTCAGCCTCGCGGATGTATCCTGGTTGGTCATATTTGAACGACTGCAGCAGGCAGACTCCCTGCGCGTTTTCGCCGATGCCGATACGCGGCCGGCCTGCGCGGCCTACTGGGAACAACTCAAGGCCCGCCCCTCTTATCGCCAGGCCATTGTTGAGCACAACCACCCCCTGATCGAGTACGGAACAGGGAGAATTCGCGCGCTCAAGGCAAAAAATGCCGCTTTACGGGAGTTACTGGAAGGCTGCTGATCGGGAACTGATAGCACCCAGGTAAGCTAGCTTGCTACAATACCTGCCTTTCTCAGCACGGCATTTCAGTGAACAAACTCAACCCCCCGCAACGTGAAGCGGTCAAGTATATTGACGGCCCCCTACTGGTGCTGGCTGGCGCTGGCAGTGGCAAGACCAGCGTAATTACCCAGAAGATCGCCTACCTGATCAAGGAATGTGGTGTTCCCGCCAGTGGTATCGCCGCGGTTACCTTCACCAACAAGGCCGCCCGCGAAATGCGCAAGCGAGTCCGCAAGCTGGTCTCGCAATCATCCTCTGAGGGCTTGATGATCAGCACCTTTCACCAACTGGGCCTGCGTATTATTCGCGAGGAACGCAAGGCCCTGGAGATGAAGGCCGGATTCTCCATTTTCGACGGTCAGGATAGCCAGACCCTGATCAAGGATATTCTCATTCAGGAGCACGGCGCTGAAGGAGACCAGGTTTTTGCGATTCAGAACCGTATCTCCCAGTGGAAAAATGATGGCCTGATGCCCGAGCAGGCACTGGCCACAGCCAAGGGGCCAGCTGACATGCTCTGTGCGCAGGCCTACCTACGCTACAACCGTGCCCTGCGCGCCTACAACGCACTGGATTTCGACGACCTGATACTGCTGCCTACCATCCTGTTCGAACACCACCCGGATGTATTGGAAAAATGGCAGAACCACATTCGCTACCTGCTGGTCGACGAATACCAGGATACCAATACCAGTCAATACACCCTGGTAAAACAATTGGCTGGTGTGCAGGCCCGCTTTACCGTGGTGGGTGATGATGATCAGTCGATTTACGCCTGGCGCGGGGCAAAACCGGAAAACCTGGCCCTGCTACAGGAGGATTTTCCCGGCCTCAAACTGGTCAAACTGGAACAGAATTACCGATCTACACGCCGCATACTGAACGCTGCCAACACCCTGATCGCCAATAACAATCACGTTTTCGACAAGGCGCTGTGGTGTGAGCTGGGCTTTGGTGATCCCATAAGAATCATTCGCTGTGCCGATGAGCAGGCTGAAGTTGACCAGGTGGTCGCTGAAATCCTCGACCACCAACTGCGCAAGCGCACCCGGCTGGGTGACTACGCCATTCTCTACCGGGGCAACCACCAGGCCCGCATACTGGAGCTGGCCCTACAACAACAGCAGGTGCCCTACCAGATGAGCGGCGGGCAATCCTTTTTTGCCAAAAATGAAGTCAAAGACATCATGGCCTACCTGCGCCTGCTGATTAACGCCGATGATGACAACGCGTTTTTGCGGGTGGCCAATGTGCCACGCCGCAAACTGGGCACCTCCACTATGGAGGCCTTGGGTCACTATGCAACACAGTCTGGTATGAGCCTGTTTCGCGCCTCAACCGGTAGCGGTGGCGACATCCCCGATGTTGGTCGTGCCCGCCTGCAGGAATTTGGCAACTGGCTGGAGCAAACCCGGCAGCGCTGTCGTAGCGGGGACTCCATCAGCGGCATTCGCCAGATGATTCGAGACATCGAGTACAAGCAGTGGCTGGAGAATCTCAGTTCCAGCGACGAGGTGGCCGACCGCCGCATGGCCAACGTGGATTTTCTGATCGACAGCCTGCAACGCGTGATACAGGAAGAACAGGTGGATATTGACGAGGCCATTGCCCGCCTGGTATTGCGCGACCTGATGGAACAGCAGGAAGAAGAGAAAAACGCCGACGACAGTGTGCAACTTATGACCCTGCACGCCTCCAAGGGGCTGGAGTTTCCCCATGTGTTTATTATTGGCATGGAAGAAAACCTGCTGCCACATCGCAATAGCATTGAAGAGGGCAACATCGAGGAAGAGCGACGCCTGGCCTACGTGGGCATTACCCGGGCCCAGCAAACCCTTGCCATGACCATGGCCGCCAAACGCAAACAGTTTGGCGAGACCATCGACTGTGAGCCGAGCCGCTTTATTGACGAACTGCCCCAGGACGACCTGACCTGGCAGGGTGGTGCCGAGGAAGACGAAGCGGTGGCGCAGGAGCGCGCCAATGAGACCCTGGCTGGATTGAAGGACCTGCTAGCGTAGGGCGATGACACCCAAAGGGTACGATGATTCCGCCCTACAGGAACGACTGATCCCTGTCTGGTAATGTTCAGTCCAAGGGAATATGCAACTGGACACCCTGGTGATTGAAACCCCAGCTGTAGCCATCCTGCTCAAATATGAAGCCGGGACCGTACTCGCCGCCTATCTTGGCCTTGCCAAAATAGACGCCATCAGCCACTTCCCAACCCTTGATCTTGAAGTTCTTGCTGTATTTAAGGGAATCATATGGACGGTTCTTGTGGCGAAACTGAAACGCCCGCGTGGCATCGGCGAACGGCTGGTTTATGTAGTAGGCCGCAATATCCTCGTCCACCGCCTCGTACCGCTCACTGTACGCCGTCTCTGCCCACAGCAGCAGTGATATCAGTGGCCAAATTCTGACGTTTTGGATTGTCATGGGATAACTCCCGGCTACACCCGCCTTTTACGCTATTAACACACCTCTTATGTTATCGGTTTACACGAAGTTGCATAGCAGCGCTCGACAGAATTGCAAAAACCCTCACACTAGCGAGTATCCACAGTCGAAATACGTGAACTGCATCACGGTTTTACGCTCCACTGCTTGACGGTCTGGCAAAATGAATAATCTGGGGTCAGATCCGGATCTGACCCCAACTTTACGAGCTGCGTACCAAACCATTAACCATCTTGTGAATCACCGACTGGGGCGCAAAGCGCTTGATGAGTGTCAGTGCTTTGGCCTTGTCCATGGGTACTCGCAGGGGTTTTTTGTCATTGCTGAGAATCGCGTAGATTTTTTCCGACACGTTCTCCGGGGTGAGCTTGCTGGCTGCTGTGTCTTTGGCCATACGCTTTAGCATACGGTGACTGGGTGAGTTTTCCGTTACCTCGCTGGCCAACTGCAGGTGGTGCCCGGTGGCGGGCCTGTCCATGTACATGGCCACTGGTTGCATAATCACCACGTCGATGCCGTGCGGCTTCATCTCGTGGTATAACGCCTCGCTGAACGCCTCCAGGGCGAACTTGGCCGAGGTGTAACTGCTCATCAGCGGCACTGCCAACAGGCCTCCCAGTGAACTCATATTGATAATGGTGCCACTGCCCTGCTTTTTCATCTGCGGGATAACCGCCTTGCAGATCCGCATTACCCCGAACACATTAATGCGGTACAGCGCTTCCACTTCTGCCACGGTGGTTTCTTCCACCGCGCCAATAATCATCCTGTTGACGCAATTGATGACCGCATCCAGTTTTCCCTCGCGTTTGATAACTTCATCAATGCAAGCACTCACCGAGATATCATCATTAACCTCCATGGGCAACATGGTGAAGGGATAGTTGGCCTCCTTGCCGGCCGGGTTGCGCATGGTGCCGTAAACAGTCATGCCCTTGTCCAGCAGGGTTTTGCCAAGGACAACACCCAGCCCACCTGAGGCACCTGTGATAAGAACAATCATTTTTCAATTTCCCTGTAGTCCCAGCAGCATGCCCGCCGCATTGAGTTTTTCCTGTGCAGTGCCCGCATTGAATACGGCCATGCAGAAGCGGTCCGGGCGCACCAGCAGCATGGTGTCTGCACCATCGCCCATTATTTCGTCGAAGTAGCCGCCGGAGTCGGAGATGTTCACTATGGAAACGCCTTTCTCCAGCCAGGGTGCCAACACGGCTACATCCACTTCCTCTTCAGGATTACAGCCACAACCGACAATACTGAAACCGCTGCCCAGGAAGTCATCGAGCCGCCCAGTCTGTCCTGAAGAAGTGCTAACCTGGGGCTGCAACAGCATGCGCCCACTGAGCTCATCGCTTTCAATGTTTATCGCAGCACCCTCAGAAAAAGAGCGGTCGGCGAGCGCATTGAACAATCCGTTCTGGAAATTGTCCATGGCGCCGGGTACCTCCCGCAGCGCCGCAAAGCCCGCATCACGTTCGGCTGCCTTGGCCGGATCGGTGGGTTGGATATCCTTGCCCAGCTGCACCGCCATATTGATCAGTTGTTGGGCATGATCCCAGCGCTCGGGTTGATAATTCTCCAGCAGAGCGGCAGGTGCGCCCCAGTTGGTAACGGCCGTCAGCTTCCAGCCCAGGTTGGCCGCATCGCGAAAACCACTGTTAAGCCCCTGGCCGGCGAAGGGTGGCGTCATATGCGCGGCATCACCTGCCAGGAAGACCCGACCCTCCTGCCAGCGATCGGCAATTATGGCGTGAAAGTCATAGACCCTGCGGCGATAGATATCGACCTCGTCCAGGTTCACATAGGGTGCGATGAGTTTGTGGATAGTTGCGTCCTCCAGAAACGGCTCGCGATCTTCACCGGGCAACAACATCCATTCCCAGCGTCGGTTGCTGTGAGGTGTCTGGATAAACATACCCAGGCGGGCGGGGTCACAGAAGAAACGAACTTTGCGCAGCCCATCGTAATTTTTGGCTCTTTTGAATTCTGTGTGGGTATCTACCACATGATTATTACACAATCGGGATTCAGTGGATGCATTGGGCCGTCAGTGCCAGCATCGTGAAGCTATGCTATTTCGGTCGATCCACGACCGCCGACATCACATCCGTCGGCTCCTCATGGGCGTTATCCCTCACCACCGTGACGCTTGCCGCCTCAACTGCCGCGCTCAGTGGGTTCTGCCCACCCTGCTCGGCTGTGAGTGCCGGCTGCACCGGCGTTTCTGCTGCTTCTGTCGTCATCGAGAGTCAGGTACCCAATCTGTTCCACATGTTCCGCCCTTCGATGATTGGTGAGTCATCTACTATGGCTTCTGCTGACTTCTGATCATCCATCCCACCACCTCGCGATGGACACCCTTGCCGTTCGGCTAATCGTTCCCCTTGCCGGGTCGATAGTGGACTTTCACCACCTAGTCATCCGACCGCCACCACGCGTATCGGAACAGCACCAGTCAAGGCGCTACGCACCATGCCTGGCGCACATAAAAAAGCCGCCTCAAAGGCGGCTTCAGGAAAAACGCGCGGTTTCTACTTAACGCTATCAACCATGTAATCAACGGCAGCCTTGATTTCATCGTCAGAACAGTTGGCGCAACCACCCTTGGCAATCATGCCGGTACCCGACAGACCATTGATGCCGCTGTCGTAAAGCACGTCCATACCCTTGGCGATACGATCACCCCAGTCACCGGCATTAGCAAGCTTGGGTGCACCGGCAATGCCACTGGTATGGCAGGCGGTACAGGCGGTATTGTAGACATCTTCACCGGAACGAGCAGCGCTTGCCCCCGCAGAGCTGGCGCCGCCACAGCTGGAGTCGCCTTGCAGGCAAACTTCGCCATGGGGCTTGATACGCTCTTCAATTGCGGCGCGCTGCTGCTCATTTTGAGCCTGGACGGCCAGGCTGAATACGGTAGTAAGGGCAAAAATCGCCAGCACTTTCAAAGACTTGATCACAGTTATTCCTCATTGGACGACCTTTCAGGGAGCGCATTATAGCGACTTACGCGGCCAGCGGGAACTCGCCGTGTCTGGCAATTGCGCCGGTTGCCCACTAAGATCAATTTCCCGACACTTGAGAGCCCAAATCGATGAAGCTATATACCTACGACCTCGCCCCTAATGCCCGCCGCCTGCAGCTGTTCCTCAACTACAAGGGGATTGAGCTGGACACGAGCCAGATTGACCTGGGCAACCTGGAGCAGCACGGCGACGAGTATGCCGCCATTAACCCCCTGCGGACTATTCCTGCGCTGGAACTGGACGATGGCACCCTGCTAACCGAGGTAATTGCGCAGGTGGCGTACCTGGAGTCGGTCTACCCTGACAAGCCGCTTATGGGCACCACGGACCAGGAAAAGGCACTGGTATTGAACTGGGATCACCTGTTAATGATCTCCGGGTTTGCCGCCATCAGGGATATGTTTCGCAATACAGCCAAGGGCTTCGCCGGCCGCGCCTCCACAGGTGCCCTGTCGTTGGAACAAATCCCGGATTTGGCGGAGCGAGGGAAATTGCAGCTCGATGATTTCTGGTTGATGGTAGATAAACGGCTGGGCGAATCCAGTTGGATAGCCGGAGACAGTATCACCTATGCCGATATCGACCTGTTCTGCCTGGTGGAGTTTTCAGGCTGGGTAAAACAGGGGATTCCGGAGGATTGTGGCAACCTGAAAGACTGGCATACACGCGCGACAGCCGAACTGGGTTAGCGGTTACCCGCGCCCTCCGGACTCGGCCGACCTTAAATCGTTGGCCGAATGAATTCGGCCCTACGTGAAGGCAGGGTACGCCCGCGACATTCGGTCTGCAATGGCTTTGCGGACCGTGTGCGGCAAGGACGCCGCACCCGAGCCTACATGGACGTATTCACGGCGTGTCAGGCGAACCAGCAGTACACCGGACAGCGACACGGTGCTAGTTGGTACGTGACAGCATGTGCTCCGCAACCGCCAGGCGCGTCTCGGCATCCAGGTAATCCTGCGGCGGCATCTCGGGATAATCATCCCGCTTCTTGATCGGATGGGCTATGTAATCGGCCAGTCCCTGGGGATCATCCATGTACAGCGCCTGGATAATCTGCACCGGCGGGCCGATCATACGACCGGTGTAGGTATGGCAGCCCGCGCAAATACCCAGGAAGGCAATTTTACCGCGCTCGCCCGGCTCAATGACCCGCGCCGGCACAGGGGGCAACAGGTAGTTGCTGATATTGGACGTATTGGTAAATTCACACTCTGCAAACTTATCGACACCTGAATGCACGTAGCGATGGCGATTGATAATGCAGCTGTCCTTGCTCGGGCCAACCACAAAAATATCCGGGTTACCGGTCTTCATATCGACCAGCATTAAGGCCCTGATTTCATCAACCGTATCGTAACCGTTGTTGTACATGGTGTTGTTGAGAATCTTGAGACCATCTGAATTAGGATCAGACTCCGGATCCACCGTCACGTTGGTCAGCTGCGCCGCGGTATTGTGATCCACGGCCATAATTCCGACGGTCTTGTGGTTGGTAATGATATTACCCTCGATGACCACGTCGTCTGCCGCCATGATCATGATGCCAGTACCGGCGGGAATACCACCAACTGTTGAACCGGGTGCACCGAAGTTGGGGGTGTTGTTATTGGAAATCCAGTTGTTGCGAATAATGACATCGTAGGTGGTTTTTATAGGCAGGCCCGGGGTGATAAAGGCCAGCACACCAGCGGTGTTGTTGTAGACAAAGTTGCTCTCAACAATGGCGTGGCGGCTGTTCTCAATCTCAATACCGGCCACGCTGTCGAATACTTCGTTATAGGCCACATGGGTGTTGTCGCTCATGCCCACGTAAATCGCCGCGTCCTCAATGCCGGAAACAACATTGTGCTCGATCAAGCCGTTTTTACCCAGCTGCGGGAAGATGCCGTAGACACCGGTATCGATGATGATGTTGTCGCGAATCTCGTAGTTGTTACCGGCTTGGCTCATGATGCCATTACCTTTGTACTTGGTAATCAAAAAGCCTTCCACGACGATGTTGTTGCCGGAAAACAAAATGGCATCATTGAGCTCGCCTCTACCGTCCAGGGTGGCTCGCTCAGAACCCTGGATAATACCCAGCAGTCGAATACCATCTTTATCGATGTAAACCGTTTCGTGATAGGTACCGGGCATAACATGAATCGTGGTGCCGGGCGCCGCCGCCTGCACCGCCGCCTGGATAGACTCGCCATCCTGAACAGTCACCACCACATCGGTCATGGGCGGGCCGGCCACAAACTTGCTACTGCCCTGAGTGACCAGCTCATTGGCTGCGGTCTTCTCAGACGGCTGAGAGGCACCCCCGTAAGCAGCACCCCCACCGGTGCCGGTTACCACGACTGGCGCGCCGCTGTTGCGTCCCATTTGCATGCCGATGACAAACGCTATGACGACCAATACGATGGCCAGGATTTTACCCATGTTCATGTAGACTCTCCTCGTCTATCCCGCCCCGTTCCAACTATAGACGGGGCTATAGATGCGCGGGGTTGGTGATTAACCGGTGTCAGGCCCGATGGCACCTGGTCCGGTATTGTTGGTGTAAAGCTTTCATCGGTCAGGGTGCGCAAAAAGTCTACCACCCTGTCCATTTCATAATCAGTGAGATTGGGTTCCCAAATATGCCAGTGCAGCTGCATTTCGACACCTTCGGGCACCGCGTGACCGCGTCCCTTACTGTAAAACCCCACTGCCTCGCGCATATCCTTGAAGCGGCCAGAGTGCATGTAGGGCGCCGTTTTTTCGATATTGCGCAGCGTCGGTACTTTAAAACCGCCTTTGAGTCTGGGCGCGTTAAAGGTTTTTTCCGCACCGATATCCAGCGGCATACCCTCGGGTTCGGGTGTGCCAATCACCGCTACCTGTTGATTGGTAAACAGCGGCGGCATATGGCACTCGGCGCAGCGAGCCACGAATGATCGAAACACATTCATGCCTTCAATTTCCGGTTTCGTCAGCGCCGCGTGATAGCCATGGGCGTAACGGTCGTAGCGGCTATTAAGGGATATCAGTGAAGTCTGGAAGGCGGTGATGGCACGGTAGATTTGCCCCAGGGTGATCTCGTCCAACTCTCCCTGCGGATAGGCCTGCCGAAACAAGCGGCGGTATTGTTCGTTGCTATTAAGCGTTTTCAACAGGTTCAGTGGGTTGTTGCCCATCTCGTCGGCGGCGTACAGGGGGCCCAACATTTGCTCTTCCAGGGTATTGGCGCGGGCATCCCAGAAAAAACTATTGAGAAAGGCCACATTCCACAGGGTCGGTGCCGAGCGCGCCACTTCATTGCCGGTCACTCCTACGGAGCGAGCGCGGCCGTCGGCAAAACCCTTGTCGGGGTCATGACAACTCGCACAGGACATCGTGCCGTCAACAGACAGGATGGGATCAAAAAACAGGTAGCGACCCAGGTCGATTTGTTGTGGAGTAAAACCATCCCTGTGGCGTGGCAGCGCAGTTTTGGTACCACCTACCCCCATATCCTGCAGGGAGTCGTAAAACTGGTACATATTGCGCAGCTCACAGACTCCCGCCTCAGTCTTTTCAAAGCTGGGTGGGCACTGGTCGCTGAGCTCCAGCGGCTCTGCTAATGCGCTGCCAGCCGATAACAGGCCCAGCAGTAATGTAAATACGGTCAGTTTCATTGCGAGAGAATAAAGCCGATTACTTCATTGAGGTCTTTATCACTACCCAGCATAGTAGACATCATCTTCATCTGCCGACCGTAACGATCTTCCGGATGCGTGCCGCGCAAGCCATTGGCAAAATTCTGGTATTGGCGTTTCAGGTAAGCCGCGTCCAGGCCAGCCAGGCGCGGCGTATGCAAGGACGTGTTGCCCTGCGCCTGACCGCCGTGGCAGGCGCCACAGGCGCCATTGTATAGATTCTCACCATTGCGCTGGTTAAATTCCAGGGACTCACCTGAATCTAACGCAGGCAGCGCAGCAATATAGGCACTCACGGCGACCACCGCCTGGTCAGAAGCCAGGGTGGCGGCCATACCACGCATTTGCATACCGTAGGTGTCAGCCGGATCGCTACCGCGCCAGCCATTGCGAAAGTTATTGAGCTGGCGCTGCAGATAGGCAGCATCCTGCCCGGTCAGGGCGGGCGCGTTAAGTGCAACATTGCCAGCTCCATCTGCGCCATGACAAGCCACACAACTGCCATATAGGGCTTCACCCTGCTCTGCTGCCACAGCGGACAGCGTCAGCAGCAAGCTCACAAATAGTAAACCAAACTTTTTAATAATCATGTGTTGCGCGGCCCTGGCTCAAATCAATCGGCAATTATGCGCATAAATTGGACTAAATCTGCCTGATTTTAATAATTCGTCAGCTTTTATCGTCGTTTTTTCGATATTGGCTGGGGGTAACGCCGTGTACTTGCTTGAAAGTCTTGTTAAAGGAACTCAGGGATCGAAACCCGGCATCCATGGCAATGGTCAATATCGGTAGTGAATTCTCCGTCGGATCTTGTAGTCTGGCTGACGCCTCAGCAATCCGATAGCTATTCAGAAAGTCGCTGAAATTCCTATAGCCCAGGCTACTGTTGATAGCGGCTCGCAACCGGTATTGGGGGATATCCAGCCGGCTCGCCAACTGACCAATGGTCAGCCCCATCTCGCGCCAGGCACATTCGGTTTCCATATAGCGCTGTAGCGGCACGACCAGCTCGCTGTCCAGCTCGGGCTGAGACGAAATCTGACCCGGCGCCACAGCCGGCTTAGCGCTGCTGAGCTCTCCGCTACTGAACTCTCCGCTACTGAACAACACGCCACTGCGAAAGCGCAGCAGCGTGGCATTGATGCCCAATAGCAATACACCCATGGGCAGGTACTCCCAGGTAGACAGCCAGGCCTGGTCCGCAAAGAGAATTTCCCGTGAAAAAATAAGCGCGAAGGCGTAGCTGCCATTCAGGCCGAAGAACCAGATTCGCAAACGGCGACGACTCTCGACCAGGTCGGAACGCCAGTGCTGGGACACCACCCACAGGGTGAGCGCCAACAGTGCAAACTCCAGGGTTTGTGGCAGGGTATAAAACAGCCAATGCAGCCCTCCACTATCCAGCACAGCCAATAACCGCCCCACCAGTGGCAGCAGCACAGTGATGGTTACCAGGGCTATCTGCCAGGGACGCAGCTTGAAGTGATCGTCAAATACACTGGCGCTGAACAGCCAGAACATGCCCGGCGCCCCCGCTTGCAGGGTATGAATCACAATTCCCAGCACGCCCGGTAATCGCAGCGGCGACAACAGGTAGGCCAGGATAGTCAGCAGCAACAGAAAGTACAGCCGCTCACCCTGCCCCCAGTTGGGCACCCGGCAGAGCAACAGCAGGCTGAGCAGTAGCTGGGACAACGCAAAGGCCACGGTAGCAACAAGCGGCGCATCCATCAGAAATACCAGGCCAGTTGCGCAAAAAGAGACGGCCCGGCGTGAAATTCCAGCTCGTCTATGCCGCTGTCAAAGCCTCCGTATTCAGTGCCGGAAGAGCCGATGGGCACATTCAAAGACGCCAGTAGCTGCCAGTCCTGGGCCACATCAAAGGAAGCCACCAGCTGTGCCAACAGCGAACCATCAGCCAGATTGAGAAACACATTTGGACTGATATGCAGCAGGGGAGTTACCTCGACCAGCACCGAGCCCCCCAGGTAGTGCTTGCCCAGGGTGAACAATTCACCCCGCGCCAAGCGCTGTACCAGGTCTGGATTACTGCGTAGTTCGGCGGGGCTGTATTTTTTACCGCCCTGGCCAAATCCATTGTAAAAATACTCAAGCACGCCACTCATATTTTTGTCGAAACCAATCCACGACCAGGACCAACTGGCCACCCCGCTCCAGGTGTTTTCATCGGCAGTATCTGTGAAGGTCAGGTCAGCCCGCAATACCGCCCCACCCCAGGGTATGCTGCCGCCGATACCCACAATGGTATCGTCATAGTGCTCTGCTATCAGCAGGTCGTATTCAGCCTCACCGGCAAAGCCATGGTATTTCAGCGCGCTGGAGTTTACCTGGCGATCCAGGTTTTTGTCGTTATCGCGCCGCACCACCCACACCGCCTGCCAGTCATCGCCATTGTCGCGCAGGTACTGCCCATAGGCCATGTCGTCACCGGTCTTGTACTCGGTATCAACAGCGGCTGGATCAAAGGGATTGAGAAAATCCATGGGCGTGTAGATCAGGCCATTGCCCCAGCTCACCGCCTGCCGCCCGAGCCGGGCAATCCACTTGTCGCGCCGCAACTCCCCGTACAGGCGATCGAGTCGGTGCAGCACCACTCGATCACTGTTGTCACTAAAGGCATAGGTCAAATCCATCAAGCGATGATCGTCATTCAACACTTGTGCGGGAAAGAAAGCCGATCCGGCCAGCTCGCGGTCCAGCTCCAGGGAATCACCAAACACTCCTATCAACTGGTAATCGGCAGCCGCGGCCCAACCGCTACCCTGCGTCGCAAACTTGAGGCGCAAGCCCGCGCCCTGGTCATAGCTGGGGTCGTCAGCAAATGCCTCCATAACACTATCATCCGGGTAATCCGCCGCGGTCAGGCGCAATTTGGTGTGACCACCGCTAAACAGGGAATCTGCCTGCGCCAGAGCGCCTGCGGCCTGTGCCCGAGCGCCCGCGGCTGGTAATAGAACGCCTGCGGCCAGTAGATAGCCACACAACAACGGGATAAACAGGCCGCGCCAAATCATTAGCTCACAACAGCTTTAGCGACTTGCTGTTCATCGCCAACAATGCGGCCATCGCGCATGCGCACCAACCTGCGTCCATAGGCCATAACCCCTGCATCGTGGGTGGCAATTACAAAGGTCACCTTATGTTCCCTGTTGAGTTTAACGAACAACTCCATCAGGTATTCAGAGGCGTGGCTGTCCAGGTTGGCGGTCGGCTCATCGGCAAGTATCACTTCCGGTTGACTGACAATGGCCCGGGCCACGGCCACCCGCTGTTGCTGACCGCCGGAAAGCTGGGCCGGGCGACGATCCTCCATCCCTTTCAACCCTACCTCGTCCAGAATCGCCAGCGCTCGCTGTTTTCTCCGGGCCGCAGATACGCCCTGAATCTGCATCACGAACTCCACATTCTCACGTGCCGTTAACACCGGTATCAAATTGTAGGCCTGGAAAACAAAACCCAGCTTGTACAGCCGCAGGTCAGCCAGGTCACCCTTGGCCAACTGGTCGACGCGTTGCGTACCAATATGTATTTCACCGCTGTCTGGTGTATCCAGGCCGCCGATGGCATTGAGTAAAGTAGTCTTGCCGGAACCGGATGGCCCGGCCAAGCAGACAAAATCCCCACTCTCGATCTGCAGGGACACATTGTCCAGGCCGGTGATTACCTCGTCGCCCTGGTGAAAGGTTTTACACACATCTTTACAGATTATCGATGCCACCCAACTCTCCTCAGGTCTTGCCCAGTGCTACCACGGGATCAAAGCGCGCCGCACGCCAGGCCGGCAACAGACTGGCGGCCAGCCCCAATACAATAACCAGCGCCGAAGCCGCTAACATGTCGCTGGCTTCGAGCGCCGGATACAAAGTTGCACTCATGCCCGCCAGCTCCAGGGCATCGCCGCCCCATGCGCTAAGATCAATACCAGACTCCAGCGGCAAAATCGTTGCCAGCGCCAGCAGGTTGCCGCCTACCAAACCCAATCCCAGCAGCAGAAAGGACTCCATCAACACCTGGTAGACAATGGTAATCGGGCGCATGCCCAGCGCCTGCATCAAACCAAACTCACGCATTCGTTCAAACACCGCCATAACTATTGTGTTCACGAGGCCAAAGGAAAGCACCGAAAAAATAACCCCGGCAAATACCAGGATCATACCGTCCTGAAACTTGAGCATGGCACCCAGATAGGGATCCAGTTCGGTCCACAGCAATAACTCACTGCCCTGGGCTACGGTTGCCTGCAGCGGCAGATACCAACTGGACAATTGCCGGTAATCTTCACCCAGGATGGCCAGCTCTGAGACAGCGTCGCCCAAGCCCAACATACGTTGCAAGGTGTCGCGCCCTGCATAGGCAAATTGCTCTTCCATGACCGGCAGTCGGGCTCTGTAAATTCCAACGATGCGAAAGCCGCGATCGGCGACATTGTTATCGGGATCCTGCGACATCAGCACCACGCGCTTGCCCAGCCGCGTCTCCAGCTTTTCAACCATGCGCGCGCCCAACACCAGCCCATTATCATCCGGGCCATTTAGAAAACGTCCCGCAATGATTTCTGCAGGCCCGAAGCCCAGTCGCTGTTCAGCAACAGGATCTATTCCCAACAACACCAGGCCGTGACTGTCTCTTTCACTGGCCACAACTGCCGGCACTCGCACCCGGGTAGTCCAGCCAACAATGCCATCGGCGGCCAGTGCCTGCTGTAGTTGCGGCGACGGCGGGGCCATGGAATTAACGACACTGGGATCGTCCCTATAGGCAGCATTGTGTATCTGCGCGTGCCCCGGCAGGGTTTCGATTCCCGTGCGCACCATGTCGTCAACCATGCCGCGCATCAACGCGTTCATGAATATCATCGCCCATACACCGACAATAATGGCCATCAACATAATCAGGGTGCGGCGGTAATTGCGCCACAGGTTGCGCCAGGCCAGGCTGATCATCGCGCCAAGCGGCAACATCTCTATACCGCCCGCATCGCAGTCACCGGCTGCAGGCGCAATAGCCGCAGCGATGGATAGATAGCCGCCACCATGGCACCGGCAAAGACAATGCTAGGTCCCCACAGCAACGACAACAGGGATACCTCGGGATACATACGCGCAGGCATATTGAAACGCTGGTTCAGCTCTTCCATACCCGACACCGAGAAGCCCGCATAACTGAGGTACAACGACAGTAAATAACCGAGCAACACGCCTATCGTCAGGCCCAGCAATGCCATCAAAAATGTTTCCAGCGCCACCAACCAACCCAGCCGGCCCGGTCTGAGACCCAGTGCCATCATAATGCCAAACTCACGGGTGCGCTCCAGCACCGACATCAACTGGGTATTGAGCACACTGAAGGCAACCAGCACTATCAATATGCTATAGATAAACCAGGCACTGCTCATGTCGGCCCTGATCGCCTGTTGCAGACCCGGCATCAGCGCATCCCAATCCAGCACCACCAGCTCCGGGTCGTCGGCAATCAATGCGGCAATGCGAGCCTGGTAGTCAGCAACCTGTGCCAGCAGCGGCACGGTGATAACGATGTGGTGGGCCTGCCCCTGCATGGTAAATACCGAGTCGAAGTAACCCAGCGGCAGTTGCGCCAGCGATCGATCAACATCGGCCATGCCAGAATCCAGTATCCCCACCACGGTGGCAATTCCCGCCGCAAAAGAGCCGTCTCTGCCACTGCCCATAAAGGTAATTTCATCGCCCAGGCCTACTTTAAGATTTCTGGCCAACACCACACCCAGCACAACTTCTTTAGCGTCGTTACCTGAAAACCAACTGCCCTGTTGTATTAAGCCGGGCAGAGTGGATACCAGCGGTTCAAAATCTGGCTCGACCCCCAGTAACTGTATGCCAAAGGAGCGGTCTTCGCTGGACGCCAGCGCAAACGCAGTGGCCCGCACTGCCACCGAGGACAGCTCCAACTCGGCGCGCAGGTCCGCTGCACGTTGCATGGCATTGGCAAAACTTTTGCGCATTTTCGGGCGATCCTGGTAGCCCTCTTGCTGCACCTGTAGGTGGCCAGTAAATGCGGCCAGGCTATTTTCAATCATGACCTTGTAGCTGCCCAGTTGCAGCGAAATCATGAACACCAACATCACGTTGGAAAAAACCATGGCGCCCACTGTCAGCCAGGTGCGACGGCTATTGCGCCACAAATTGCGCCAGGCCAGGCGGGTGTTGCCACTCACTCGCGCGGGTTCCGTAAATAGGAGAGTGTGAAGATGCGCGGGCTCAGTTCCAGGTCAAACTCTATGGCCTGCACCAACACCTCGGTCCATTCCTCCTGGGTATCGGCTTTTTGCATGCGCATGCTGGTCGCCACCGCACGGCCCGACATTTCCTGTACCTCCAGCGTGCGCATGGCTTTGACCAATACGCCATCCTGATCCCAGTACTGCTCTTCCATCAACACATAGTCGTCGCGTATATGCAGCACCTCTTTACCCCACACCACCGCCGCTTCTTCATGGGGCACGGCTTCGATAACATAAATGGTATGGCCGTTATCCTGAAGAGTTTCGAGCAGCCTGTGGTCATACTCGTGCAAGATATCGGTGGACCGGCTAATATCTTTATTGGAAAAATCACTGCCCATCCAACTCTGGTTCATCAGCGAGGATGGCACTTTCATTACACGATTCACCCTGGGGCTGAAAATCCACATGTTCCTGTCTTTCAGCAAGGTGCCGTTGCCGGCGTCTTTGGCCGGTTGAGTGACCCGCACCAATGACGTCTTGTCGCCCAGGGTCCACGAGCGCATGGACATGCTCCGCTCCCAGTCAGCGCGGTGAATAGTCATGGTCATTTCGCTGTAGGAGGTGGCGCCCCGCCAATGGTCCATGGCAGCACGGATAATGGCATCGGCATCAAGATCATCCGCATGCGCCGAAAAAGAGACTATTATTAATATAATCAATAAGTTAACACGTCGCACCACAAGCTCCCCATACTCGTAAGCTATCTCAAGTGTAGCGACTGGGACGCAAAGTGTGAACCACTTCACAGTCTACGAATCTACTTTATACAAACGATATTGATTCAGTTAGGGTGAAATCAAAATTAGTGCGTTATTTCTGATAGGTGCTATTTATAGCGGTTTAACACAGGCAGCGGAAGATGCCGTTGACCCGGGCCTGGCCCGGGTTTTTTTATTTAGCGCGAGCACAAAGGCCGATCATCCGGGCAATCATAATCCCGGTAGGCCTGCACCGATGCACTAAAGTCTCCGGCAGAAAACACCCGGGCACCATGCGCCGTCACTATTTTCTTGTAACCGATATCCACGTCTTCCAGCGCCGCATTCATGCTCATGGTATTGGCGTTGGCCACCGGCACACCCTTCTCATAGGGCGAATTAAAATGATCCGCCATAAACACTGTGCGCGCCGAAGGCACATACACCAGCAAGTTGCTGACCGAGTGCAGGGTGGATACGTTGTAGATCTCAACACGACCATTACCTTCGCCCAGGGTCATGCGCTCGTTCACTGTGAGGAACCGCCCCGATTCAACCTCTCGCTTGGCGGCCTCGGTAATTGGATCTATATTGGCCGACACCGTTACCAGGGTGGCCCCCAGGTCCAGAGCCTCGGGCATGCCACCCAGGTGATCCACGTGATGATGGCTGACCACCTGGTATCCCAGCGGCAAATGACTGCCGGTCTCTTCACGAAACCGTGCCAGGCGCTGGCGCAAGCCGGCGTAACCACCGCAACCAACAATCTCGCGACCGGTATCCACAAAAATCGAGTAAGCCCCATTCTGGCCAATGTGGTAGACGTTCTTGGCCAGTCGATTAACGACCATTTCTGCACCGTTGATGCGGACGCCCTCCTGCTCCAACCCGGACGGCATGGTGAACTGATCCGCAGCAAGAGAGGTGTTGAACTCGATCTTCCGCGCCGCACCAATCAGGTTTGGTTGATCACCCAGTAAGAAATTCACGTTGGTGGCTCGCACAATCCCATTCTTTTTCTCATGCTCCGCAAACGCGTAATCCAGCAAACCCAGCTGTGGGTTTTCTCGCGTCATACGATTAATAAGATGCGTTTCACTATCGATATAAAGTGTGAGTTCAGGGCTTTGAGGAAAAGGCATTTTTACCAGCTCGTGAGTGCGGTTGAGATAAACCGTGGTGCCGGCATGCTGTGCTTTATCTTTCGCCTTTATCAGCTCCAACGCAAGCAGGGTATCAGTGGTTCGCATGGTGCCACCGGCAATAACATAGGGGTCGGCAGAGGCCGCATCACCGTAGGTATTGGTTTGCAGATTAACCGCGTGAGCCTTTTCACCATCGGAGATAGTAAGCGTGGGGAAGACGCCACTGCGTCCGCCAAACCAGCTCTCAAAATACACTTTACCTGAGCTGATCTCGTGCACGAATTCCTGGTTGGTATAGCCAATATTGGTCATATCCGGTGCCCAACTCTGGCCGAAGGCAGGCGAAATGTAGTGCTCGGTAATACGATAGTTCTCAATTCCCATAAGCGCTGAACCGCCATAGGCTTCAGCAACTGCATCAATCAATGCATTCACGTCCACCTTGGCTGCCTCCTGGGCCGAAACGGAAGACGCTAAGAGAGTGCAGAAAACTGCTGCCGTTATCTGTGTGAGCCTGTTCATATTTTTCCCCGTACATTGATTTGCTATTGTTGGACATAGTCTGGTAAAAAACGCCGCCACTGCATAGCCGCCTTATCGTGCATTTGGCTCAATTCGTCTCATATCCACTGTGATTGAACCAAAACTCGCAATGCACTAAAATGCGCGCCCCTCCAATCGTCGCATAACAACTACTCCCGCCGGCTGGTTTAACGAACACTCTTACCACCGGTTCCAACAGGAAACGGCGGTGAGCTATTGTTAGCTGATAGTGCGAATTGACAAGAAGAAATGTTTGAGTTTCACCCGAGTAAAGTTGCGACTATAAGGAATGACGTGCTGTCTGGCCTGACTGTGGCACTGGCCCTGGTGCCGGAAGCGATAGCCTTTGCCTTTGTAGCTGGCGTTGAACCGCTGGTAGGCCTGTATGCCGCCTTTATGGTCGGCTTGATCACCGCCTGCATAGGCGGGCGGCCGGGCATGATATCCGGTGCTACCGGCGCCCTCGCCGTGGTAATGGTTGCCCTGGTAGCCGATCACGGGGTGGAATACCTGTTCGCCACCGTGGTGTTGATGGGCGTACTACAAATACTGGCCGGCGCATTTCGGTTAGGCAAGTTTATTCGTATGGTGCCCCACCCGGTAATGCTGGGATTTGTAAATGGCCTGGCCATTGTTATTTTCCTGGCGCAACTAGGTCAGTTCGGCGCCGCTGGCGAACCGGGCTGGCTGGACGGCACTTTTATGCAAGGCAGTATTCTCGATGTGGCCTGGCTGGAAGGCGCACAGCTGTACATGTTGATGGGTCTGGTTTTGCTAACCATGGCCATCATCCACTTCCTGCCACGCATCACCACCGCCCTGCCCTCCTCGCTGGTGGCCATTGTGGGGGTGAGCTTGCTGGTGCTGGTATTTGGACTGGATACACGCGTGGTCGGCGACATTGCCTCTATTAAAGGCGGCCTGCCCAGCTTTCATGTACCCGCCGTGCCACTGACCTGGGAAACGTTCACCATTATCTTGCCTTACTCGATCATTCTGGCGGCCATTGGCTTGATCGAATCACTACTCACCCTGCGCCTGGTTGATGAAATTACCGAGAGCCGCGGTCGCGGTAACAAGGAGTGCGTTGCCCAGGGTATCGCCAACACCGCCACCGGCATGTTCGGCGGCATGGGTGGCTGCGCCATGATCGGCCAGAGCATGATTAACGTGAACTCCGGTGGTCGTGGTCGCCTGTCCGGTATTTCAGCGGCTTTGTTTTTACTAATGTTTATCCTGGTGGCCTCCCCATTGATCGAGCAAATCCCATTGGCCGCACTGATCGGCGTGATGTTTATTGTGGTGATCGGCACATTTGAGTGGAGTAGCTTTCGGGTCATCCGCAAAGTACCGCGCAGCGATGCCATGGTTTTGGTTTTGGTATCGGCAGTAACCGTGGCCACCGACCTGGCCATAGCCGTTATCGTCGGCGTGATTGTCTCCGCACTGGTGTTCGCCTGGGAGCACGCCAAGCAGGTGCGCGTTGAAACCCGGGAAGATCACAAGGGTTCCACCGTCTACGCGGTGTACGGTCCTTTGTTCTTTGGGTCTATCACCTCATTTCTGGAATACTTTGATCCGACCTCGGCCAACGACGACGTGATAATCGATTTTGCCGAGGCACGGGTGTGTGATCACTCTGGCCTGGAAGCCATCGATACCCTGGCTGAACGCTATTTGAACAGCGGCAAAACCCTGCACCTGGTACACCTCAGCGCCGAGTGCCGCCACCTGCTCAGAAAAGCCGGCAACCTGGTGGAAGTGAACGTGATCGAAGACCCCCAGTACTTTATTGCTGAGGACAGCCTGGCCTAAATGCCCGGATCTGCATTCAGGCCGAATAAATTCGGCCCTACCCGCTGGACTGAGCTATTTACACAGGTATAATTCGCGCCACGCCCTGTTAGCTCAGCTGGATAGAGTACCAGATTCCGATTCTGGGGGTCGCAGGTTCGACTCCTGCACAGGGCGCCATACTACCGTGAGACCTTAGATGCGCATGAAGCTTGGCTGGTTATTGTTACTGATAGCACTGGTCGGCTGTGACGCCAGGGATGAGCGTCCCAATATTCTACTTATCGTTTTAGATGATTTTGGCTACAACGACCTAGCCATCAACAACGGTTCCGATTCTCCCACTCCCACCCTCGATCAACTCGCCAACGAGGGTATTCGTTTTACTCGGCACTACGCGGAGAGCAGTTGCACCCCCAGCAGAATCGCGCTGTTAAGCGGGCGTTATCCCGCCAAGCTGGGCTTTCACCCGGTGGGCTCCGGCCTGGCCCCGGAAGTGGAAACCCTGCCCGACGCATTGGGCAGGCATGGCTATACCAGCCACATGATCGGCAAGTGGCACGCGGGAGATGCGCACCGAGAGTCGCGCCCGGAATTCAACGGCTTTGACCACTGGTTTGGGTTTATGAGCCAACTGTACCTGGCCGGCCCTCACACCAATGGTGTCTACACCCGCGGCCGACCCACCTATCGCAACCCCTGGCTGGAAAATGAAAAGGGCGAGTTGCGCCAATACCAGGGGCACTTGACTGATTTGTTGACCGACCACGCCCTGCAGGTAATGCAGTCTGAAACGAATCCCTGGTTCATCTACATGTCCTACTATGCACCGCATACACCCCTGCAACCGACCGCGCAATACCTCGACCAGTTTGGCGGCGCCAGCGGCAATAAGTACCAGGCCCTGAAGGCCCAGCTCGACAGCAATATAGACCGGCTGTTCCAACAACTGCGATCATCCGGGCAGTGGGATAACACCATGGTAATAGTGGTGAGCGACAACGGCGGCACCAATGCTGTCTATCCCAGCAACCTTCCCTTCGTGGGAAAGAAGGCCGGCTATCAGGAGGGTGGCATCCGCACGCCGATGATTATGTCCTGGCCTGGACATTGGCAAGGTGGGCAGGTGCGCAACGATTCCACCATGATATTTGATATCTATCCCAGCATTACTTCTGCACTGGGTATACAGGCACCTTCAGACCTGGATGGAACAGACATATTTGCCGAACAGTCACCCAGGGAGCTGCACTGGTACAGTAGTAATAGATATGGCGACCTATATAGTTTGCTCAGCGCAAACGGCCAATGGCGCTTTAATAACTGGGTGGGCGTTGTTCAGCAACTGATACACGAATCGCAATTTGTAGTCTCTGATTCCCCCGCAGCTGAGACGGAGGATAGCCAGCGAGCACAATCCATGGATGCCTCCATGCAAGACTGGATTCGGGCAGCAACCCGGGTCGATAATTTGCAGGCTGAAGACAGCGGCGACTGGCGTGCTTATACGCGAGACCCATTTCGACGTACCCCTATGCTGGTGGCGCATAGCATGGGTTTTGTATTCCGCGCCGACAGCAACCGTGATGACCAGGCTGCGACTCAACAACTGGTATCCCAGCAGGGTTATATTGATATCCGCGAGTCAGCGGGGCAGTTATTGATCGAGGTCGATGGCAATCAGGTCGTGGTAGATTTCCCCTATCGAGAGGGCCAGTGCAGCAGTGTCGTTATCAGCAGTTACCTGATCAAGAACGACCTGGTTTTTTTCAGGGATGAAACTAAGAGTACAATCCAGGTCTACATTGACGGCAGTCCGGCACTGCGGGGCGAATATAAAAACCCCCAACTTAACCCGGCCTCACCGCGCAACCCGCTGCGCGTAAAGATTCGCAGCGAGGATGGCTGGTATATGCCTGCCTCGGCGCAGCCGATATTGTCGACCCGGTTTCTTGAGGAACGAGAAATTGCAGCCAGCATTCACCCAGAGCTTATGCGCAGTTGCGAGGGCCGCTAGGCCGGCGTACAGACAAAATGATGCTGAACATAGGCGTTGGGCATAAGTAGATCTTCGACTTTCCAGCCCGTCCCCTCAATCAACTCGAAGGCGTGCTCGCGTGAGTACAGCGCCCATTGCAGTGGCTTGCCCGGATAGGCATCGCGAAAAGGCTGCCCACTGGGTTGCCAGTCACCGGACGCATCGCCAACAATATCTTCGAGAAGGCCGTATCCCGTACCTGAACGTTCATCGACAAACAGGCTGAAAATCAGCTTGCCACCCTCCCTGATATACGGGCGCAGCACATGCAACATATTGGCGTAATCATGGGGCGCGAGGTGTGTGAACACAGAGTACAGGCAAATAATATCGAATTGCTGATCACCCACCGGTAGCTGGATATCCGGACCCAGTGTTTCCCCTTCCGGGTTGTACATCTCGTTGTGGGTATTCATGTGATGAAAGGTGAAACGTGGGTCGTTGGTGGTTTGCCCCAGGTGATCGATCATCGGTTTATACACATCGATGCCGGTGTAGCTGCCAATGACAATGCCGTACTTTAAAATAGCCTCGGTGAACTTGGTGCCACAGCCAACATCCAGTACATCGCTGGTCCCCAGGTCTGGCAGCCCCAGGGTGTCGCTCATATAGGCGAGCAGATCCCTGCCCTCTTCGACGTACTTTTCGGCTTTACCCCTGCTGCCGCCGCGCCTTAGTTGCGGAGGTACATCAAATGCCTGCTGCTTGTCACTCATGTTGCGCTGTTTCTCTCACCCATCGTTTGTGGCGCTAGTCTACGCGATAGTCACCGGTGCGAACAATCAGTGGGCCATGAGAGGCTATCCAGCTTTACGCTTTACCTTTGGTGGGGCTTTCTTAGTTGCCCTCGCGACTTTACCTTTGACCACCCGGCGCTTGGCATTGGGTTTTTCTACAGCAGGGGCGGTAAACGGGTTAACGCCGCTACGGGCCTTCCTCGCCAATACGCCGCGTTGCGCCAACGCGGCACTGTTCCTGGGAGCAGCCTTATTATTTTTATCAATCCAACCTGCACTCACCGCGAAATCACGCAGCACTTCGTCAATACTGGTGCTCACTTTATCAGTGTGCGCGGCAAAGGCCTCCAGTACGTCCTGGCTAAGCCGCATGCTCTTTGCTACTTTGGTAGGTGCTTTTTGTTTGCCCCGGCCTCGGCGGTGCAAAGCTAGAATTTTCTTAGAAGGACGACGGAGCTGTGCAGCCATGTCCTCAGTTAATTCTATGGTGTCAGGGTCTGCAGCTATAGATGCGTTTATCGCACGATCCTCTGCTGCCGTTGGTTTAATCATCTTTTGCTTGCTCATAAACTTCTACCTCTTTCTTGTTGGTTTTGCGCAGGCTTATAACCCGGCAAACCGACCCGCGCATTGTGTAGACCAAACAATGAAGCCGCCCCTGAATTGGGCCATAGGCAATCATTCTCGTCTCGCCGTAATCCTTACGAGTGTCTTCAATTTCCAACACTTCATCCCAGTCGAAACCAAAAACAGCCTCAAAGCGTACTTCTTTATCCTCAAGGTTGATGGCTGCTTTGTTGTTGTCCCAGTCATATTCCATGACTTCATAATAGGTAAGATGGCACAGTCTTACAAGTTTTTTGTATATACAATATATTAGGCAGAAATTTGCGGTGTATTTCGGAAAATCGCGTTAGTCACCCGGGCAACAGTGCCATATCGCCCAGCTCTGCTACTATCCAGTAAGTCTAATAATGAAGGTGGATACCATCATGCCCTCATCCCGCTTTGTCCTGAATCGTCGTTCATTCCTGCAAGCCTCCCTGCTGGCCGCCGCTATTCCCCGGGCCTGGGCCCAGGACCCCTGCCGGGGCCCGCAACCGGGCCCCGATGGAACCTTCCCAAGAAGTACTTTTGGCGAGCACTCAACCGCGGAAGAGGTCACCGCAGGAGTGGATCTCAGCGGCATGAACGTTGTTATCACCGGCTGCAACTCAGGCCTGGGCTACGAAACCATGCGCGTGCTGAGCATGCGCGGCGCACATGTGATCGGCACGGCCCGCAACGCTGAGAAAGCCGAACGCGCCTGCAGCAGCATCGCTGGCAGCACAACGCCCGTGGTATTGGAGTTGAGTAATTTCGATTCCGTGCGCGCGGGTGCCCAGGCGATCAACGACATGGACCAGCCTATCGACATACTGATTTGTAATGCTGGCGTCATGGCGCTACCAGAACTCCAACTCAATTACGGCCTCGAACGACAGTTCGTTGTTAATCACCTGGGGCACTTTATCTTTGTCAATCAGCTGGTCGACCAGGTCAAGCGGGCTGATCACGGCCGCATAGTGATGGTCAGCAGCTGCGCGCACTTTCTGGCACCCAAGGTCGGCATCGATTTCAACAATCTCGATGGATCAAAATCCTATGCGCCCTGGACGGCCTACGGGCGCTCCAAACTGGCCAATGGATTATTCGCTGTGGAGCTGTCACGACGCCTGGCGCACACCAACGTGACAGCCAACTCTCTGCACCCCGGCGTTATCAAAACAAACCTGGGCCGGCACCTCGAGCACAGGACCGAGGCAAGCGATGATGACGGTAGATACAACAAGTCAACTCCCGAAGGCGCCGCCACCCAGTGTTACGTCGCGGCCAACCCCACACCAGCCAGCATTAGTGGACAGTACTTTTCCGACTGCAACCCGGCCCAGGCCAGCAGCCTGATGTACGATAATGCGCTGGCGAGCCGGTTGTGGTCGGTTTCGAAACAGCTGACGGCTTGATTCAGGCAGTCATCGGCATATCGCTGTCCAGCAGCGCGCTGCGCGGCGAGACATACTGATAGCCCTGTACTTCGGCCACCGCCTCGCAGGTAATTAAACCGGCGTGAACATTGAGGCCGGCCAGCAGGTGCTCGTCTTGCAGCAGGGCATTACAACCGCCATTGGCCAGGCGAATAGCAAAGGGCAAGGTCGCGTTAGTCAGGGCCAGCGTTGCCGTACGCGCTACACCGCCGGGCATATTGGCCACACAGTAATGCACAACTTCATCCACGATATATGTAGGCTCCTGATGCGTGGTCGCGTGGCTGGTTTCAAAACAACCACCCTGGTCGATAGCCACGTCTACCACTACAGCGCCGGGCTTCATGCGCTGGATAAGCTCCTTGCTCAGCAACTTGGGAGCGGAAGCGCCGGGAATAAGCACGGCACCAATTACCAGGTCCGCTTCAAGAGCGTGGCGTTCGACTGAATCGGTGGTGGAATAAACTGTTTTAACACGGCCCTGGAACTCTGTATCCAGTTCCTTCAGACGTGACAACGAGCGATCCAGAATGGTCACATCGGCGCCCATACCTACCGCCATGCGCGCTGCATTGGTACCGACCACACCGCCGCCCAATACCAGCACACGACCCGGCTCAACACCCGGTACACCGCCCAGCAAGGTGCCATTACCACCGCGGGCTTTTTCCAGGTTGCTGGCGCCAGCCTGTACCGACATGCGACCGGCCACTTCTGACATGGGTGCCAACAGGGGCAAACCACCACCTGCGGCAGTCACGGTTTCATAGGCCACACAGGTCGCGCCGGAGTCAACTAACAGACGAGTCTGCTCGGGGTCCGGGGCCAGATGCAAATAGGTAAACAGCAATTGTCCCGGGCGCAGCATTTTGCATTCAGCCGGCTGGGGCTCTTTAACCTTGATAATCATATCCGCGCTGGCAAACACCTCTGCAGCACCTTCAGCAATGCTGGCACCATAGGCTGTGTAATCTGCATCCTCGAAGCCAATGCCCTTACCGGCACTGGTTTCTACCAGCACCTGGTGACCGTTGGCAACCAGTTCGCGAACACCTGCGGGGGTCAGGCCAACACGGTACTCATGGTTTTTAATTTCTTTAGGGATTCCAACTAACATGACGTTCTCCTTTCGGCAGCGTTTGCATTAGTGATTCAAGTGGCAGGAATCATAGCCAAACTTACACAGGATTTTTTCTTTAAATTTTGATGGATTTAGGCTTATTTACTATTAATTAGATTAATTATGGTTGTATCAACCAAATATACCGAATACAGGTTATCTAATCGTCTTAATCGCATTGATCGGAATATCCTCAGGATTTTGCAGGAAGACGCTCGAATCAGCTACGCCGCACTGGCCAGGGAAGTCGGTTTAACTACTACACCCTGTATAGAGCGGGTCAAACGCCTGGAGCGCGAGGGCGTGATTCGGGGCTACCAGGCAACCCTGGATCCAGACTACCTGGACGCCGGCCTGGTGGTATTTGTGCAGATTCGATTGAGCCGCACCGCCCAGGATATTTTTGCCGAGTTCAAGGCCAAGGCCTCATCCCTGGAAGAGGTGCAGGAGTGTTACCTGGTGTCGGGCAATTTCGATTACCTGATCAAGGCCCGCGTTGCAGACATGCACGCCTACCGGGAGTTTTTGGGGGAAACCTTGCTCACCCTGCCCGGTGTACAGGAATCGACCAGCTATGTGGTGATGGAACAGGTCAAGGAAACGTTAAAGTTGCCAGTACCTGCGTGAGCCAGCGCTATGGCCGTTGACAAGCACCTGCTCTGGGCATAGCGTCTAACAATATGAAAAATGAGCGTAGAGAAGTGAGTATGCAGACCTAGAGACATGTTCGGCTATTTAGAGATGGTCGGAATCAGGCAGTACGAATACCCAAAGAGTTTGAGCTAATAGGTGACGAAGTCATTATCCGTAAGGAAGGTGACTGGCTCATAATTGAGCCCGTTCGTACCAGCGGCCTGCTATCTGTACTAGCAAACCTGACACCCCTGGAGGAAAATTTTCCGGATGTGGATGAGTCTCTGCTCATGCTGGATAATGTGAAGGTCTGAATCATGAATACCCCTTTTTTGCTGGCCGCTAAATTTCAGAAAGTAGTTGTGGCGCTGGTTGTCAGTATCGCCCTGGCCGCTTGTGGAGCGAAAGACCCGGTCTTGTTTGACAGTGACACCCTGCGGGTCACGCTGTTGTCCTCCGGAGGCACCAACGTTTACATCGTCGACCGCAATGACAAGCGCATCATGATTGATTCCGGCAATCCCGGCGACGAGCAGGTGTTTGAAGCCATGATGCTGGAGCAGGGCATATCGCCTGACAGCATCGACTACCTGATCCTCACCCACGCGCACCTGGACCATGCCGGAACCGCGGCTTACTTCCAGGAAAAATGGGGCATTCCGGTCATCGGCGGCGCGGGTGATCAGCCCATGCTCGACAAAGAAGGCCTGGCCGATATCTGCCCCACCGGACTACTGGCTGAACTGATCCGCTGGATGGGCAAGGGGCGGAGCTATCGGAGTCTACAGTTAGACATTCCCATTGCAGGCGATGGTGAGTTCGACCTGGCAGAGCTTGGCATAGAGGGCAAGATCCTGCCGCTGCCGGGTCATACCGAGGGCTCCCTGGTCATTATCTTTGACGACCAGGTTTTTGTCGGCGATTTAATCAGGGGTTCGCTCACCGGGGCAGAAGAACCGGCCACCCATTTCTTTATGTGTGACCTGGCTGACAATCGTGCCCGCATCGGTGAGCTATTGAATGACCCAGAGCTACAACGCTGGCACCCCGGGCATATGGGTTCCTTTAATGTAGACGCCGTGCGGGCTTACCTGGATGAGTCCTCTTAGACATTCTGCACATATATAGTTGCAATATGAACAAATATACCCATAATGCACTAATACTTGTGCAATACGGGCGTTTCCATGCAAGAACTCATCGACATTGGCCAGCAGACACGCGAGCGACGTAAAGCCCGTGGCTGGAGCCAATCCGAGGCGGCAAGTCAAATTCAGGCGCACCGCAATGAAATCTCTCGCATCGAGAATGGAAATTATCGAGGCAATCTTGCTACCTTCTGCCGCTACCTGAACCTGCTGGGCTTGCGCCTTCGAACCGAGGTAACTCGCCACCCAACCCTGGATGACCTTGACAGCCTCTTTAGCGAGGAGCTTACCCCGTGAGCATCAACCCCGAAACTCTCCCCGCAAGGGTGCGCAATATCGCAGTGAATACACCCCGCGGCCTGGCGGGCTCACTCACACACGATGCACAATACCAATTTAGCTACACGAGTGATGGCGAGAAAGTAGCCCTGGCTATGCCCGCTCGCCCCCAGGCTTACAACCGTGGTGCGATACATCCCATCTTTGAAATGAACCTCCCGGAAGGCTATGTGCGCCGCTATCTCAGCGAGCGATTGCGGCGCTACACCAGGGTGGATGACATGTTGTTTTTGGCGATCCAGGGCAGCAATGGCATTGGCCGGCTGAACTACGACGCGGGCCTCGATGGCGAGGCAACAACACCAGAGTCACTGGCAGAGATTTTGCACTGGGATGGCCAGCAAGGTCTGTTTACCGAACTGTTGGAGCGACACCTGTTCGATACCACACTCTCTGGCATGCAGCCCAAAGTCGCCATCACCGCCGCCTCTGCAAAGGCCTCCCTGGTGCATACAAGCTACATCGTAAAAACCAGCGGTGATGACTATCCTCAACTTTCCCTCAATGAGTATGTGTGTATGCGCCTGGCCCGTGCCGCTGGGCTTGCCACACCCAACTTCTGGCTCTCCGATGACCAAACACTGTTTATTATTGAACGCTTTGACTGCCAGCAAGAACTACCGCTGGGCATGGAGGATTTTTGCGTACTGATGGGGCGTAGCGGCGAAGATCGTTACCTGGGCAGCTACGAAAATGCGGCCAAGGTATTAACCACCTACACACACTCCCACACTGAGTTAGTCAGGTTTTTTGACTATGTGATGTTCAATAGCCTCATTGGTAACGGCGATGCCCATCTGAAAAACTTTTCCTTACTTTACGAGTCGCCCGAAGGCGCGCCATGGTTGTCACCGATCTACGATGTGGTGTGCACCGGAGTATATCCGCTAGAGGCGCCTACCCTGGCTCTCAAGATGAATAATAGCCGACAGTTTCCCGATCGAAACGGCTTGATGCACTTCGCCAAACAATTGGGCGTCAAAGCAGCAAGACTGCGGCTCGACGCCATGTTAGATCAGTTACACGAAGAACTTCCGCGCATTACCGAGTTGCAAGGCTTCCCTGCCCTGCAAACAAAACTCCACGAGCATCTTGCTCACGGAGCGGCTATTGAGGGCACCCAGCCAGGTATCAGACGAAAATACAATCCAAAGGACACGCTTCGCAAATTTCCGCTTTAGGTATGACTACCTGGATGCCGCAACCGGTGTCGCCGCAGATTCATAAACCAGTACGTCCTCGTCAAGGTCGAGTGCAGGCAGTAAGTCTTTCTCAATATAGTAGTCCCGACAGAACTCCCAGGACTCATTGCCACCCTGCTTCGGCAACAGGTGCATGCTGCGCTGCAGGTAGCCGGCGTTAAAGTCTTCATCCTCTATCCACGGGCGTACGTCCATATCCTGATCCTGCTCGCGCAAGGTCGGCGTGCAAACACTGTAACCCTGCTCGTCCATATGGTTGAGCAACCTGCAGATGTAGTCGCATACCAGGTCTACCCGCATGGTCCAACTGGTGCGCAGGTAACCAAACATGAAGGACATGTTGGGGATACCAGAGTTCATCATGCCGCGGTAGGTAAAGGTCTTGGCAAAGTCCACCGGTGCGCCATCCACGTCAAAGGCAATGTCACCCATGATGGACAGGTTAAAACCCGTCGCGGTGATTATGATATCGGCTTCAAGCAATTCCCCTGATTTAGTGAGGATGCCGTCTTTGGTGAAGCGATCAATATGGTCGGTAACTATCGAGACCTTGCCTGACTTGATGCCTTCAAACAAATCGCCATCGGGCACATAAGCCAGCCTTTGTTGCCAGGGGCGGTAGCTGGGTGTGAAGTGACTCATATCAAAGTCATCACCCAGATACTCTCGTATCACCTTGAACAACTCCTCCTTGACCGCCTCGGGATCGGCGACAGAAAAGTACTGCACATCTTTAGCCTGCTTGAGAATGCTGCGCCGTACAATGTCATGCACCCACTCCTCGGGCACGTCCAGTTCGCGCAACTGGTCCGCCAATTCATTGCGGTTTTCGCCGGTCCAGAAATAGGTCGGTGAGCGCTGCAGCATCGTGACGCTGGAGCAATCGTCCGCTATATTTGGGATAAGAGTAGCCGCAGTGGCACCAGAACCAATTACCACCACGCGTTTGCCTTTGTAGTCCAGGTCTTCCGGCCAGGTCTGCGGGTGAACAATGGGACCCTTGAAATCATCCATGCCTTCCCACTGGGGCGTGTAGCCTTCAGAGTGCTGGTAGTAGCCCTGGCACATCCACAGGAAGTTACAGCTCAGCAGAACCGCTTCCCCGGTATCTTTTTTGCGGGCTTCTATAAACCACAGTTGATCTTCACTGGACCAGGATGCATTTAGCACCTCGTGCTGGTAGCGAATGTGTTGATCAATATTGTCTTCTTCAATCGCCTCTCCCATGTAGTCCAGGATGTCATCAGCAGATGCAATAGGCTGTCCGGTCCAGGGCTTGAAGCCATAACCAAACGTGTACAAATCACTGTCTGAGCGAATGCCCGGATAGGTGTGCTGAAGCCAGGTGCCGCCAAAGGATTCCTTGGTCTCAAGAATGACATAGCTCTTGTCAGGGCATTTTTCGCCCAGGTGATGGGCAGCGCCAACGCCGGATATACCGGCACCGACAATCAGTACATCAAAGTGTTCGCCAGCAGTGGCGGGTGTTTTGTGAAGAGTGGTGACATTGCTCATGGCTTGGCCTCATTCTCTGGTTGATTTTCGATATGCGTATCCTAGAGCGGCAGCTGTCGACAAAACATTGCCGAGTAGGCCTGATTTTTGATAATTTGGGCCAAAGGAGTACTTCTGATAAGTTATGAATGACCAAAGCACGGTAATAGCCAGCGGCAACCTGGCCTCAGCGCAGCGCACGATAACCGGCTTGCTGGGTCAACTGGTGTTCCTGGATGTGAACGATCAGGACGCGCTGGAGATGTTCACCGATGCCGGGCTACCGGCACGAGCGCTGGAGGAACCGGACTTTCCCATATCGCTGCAACAGGAGTTGATCGTCTGCCTGGCACTGGTGCGCCGACTGCAGGGTGAGCGATCGGCGGTGCGGGTCTTTTTCCAGAGCATGCATAAGATGGGTATCGAAAACCTGGGGGTGCTGGGTATAGCCATGCGTCACGCTGCTACAGCAGTCGCGTCCCTGCAGGTTTGTTTCAACTTTCCACAGCTAACCTTTGGGCATTGCCGCCTGGTGGTGAGCCACCAGCCTAACGCGGCACTGTATACCTTTACCATGCAGCGACCAGAGATACGCAATACGTCTGCCGCAGATATCGATCAGCTGGTGGCGTACTGCCTGGCGCTGGACCTGGTCAGCGCTCTGCGCAACATTGAAGATGTTGTCGCCTCAAACGAACCCCCTCTCTATATCACCTTCCCCTTTGCAGAGCCGCCCGACTGGCATCGGGTACGAGACACCCTACCCTGCCCGGTAGAATTTTCTGCAGCGGAGGCATGCCTGGCGTTCCCTGTGACCTTCGACGATACGCCGCTGCCCCGGGCCAATCCCCTGGTGTACCGATCACACGTTGCTATAGCAGAGAAACTGTCGCTGATGTTGGCAGAAGAGATCAGCCTCACCGAACGGGTCACCCGCTGGCTGTGGGCTTACACGCCACCACTGAAACGTGGCGAAGTGGCCAGCAAACTGGCCATGTCCGAGCGCAGCCTGACCCGACAACTGGGAAAAGAAAACACCTCGTATGCCACGCTGCTGGCCAGCGTACAGGCGGAGCGGGCCAGAAATTATCTTAGAAACCCCACCCTGACAGTATCTGAGGTCGGCTACCGACTCGGCTATACGGAACCCGCCACATTTACCCGGGCGTTTACCAAATGGACCGGGTCCTCGCCGCTTAAGTGGCGTAAGCATTACGCCCAAAAATAGTGACAAATAGGGGACAGACCACGGTTTTAACTTTCAAACCGTGGTCTGTCCCCTGTTTTCAGAGTGGTACTAATCTTGCGATTTCTCTATCAATTTACCATCTGCATATCTATGCAACACACTGGAAATCAGAGTTTGATAGGGAATACCTTCTCGCAATGCTCGTGCTTGCAGTGCGCGAAGGTCCCTGGAGGGGAGCCGGATATTTATCCGTGCGTCCTTCTTAAAAGTAGCCTCAGCAACACCTTTATGTTGCTCCAACTCCCGAGCAACATTTTTTGTTCGCTTGAGTTTTCCCCTCTCAAAGGCGCCCAAAATTTCCTTTTCTTCAGCATCAAGTTTAGCCATCCCCGCCTCCTATATATTGTTTGGTTGCCTTTCGGCTAGGAATTATGGTTTTTAAAAACAGTCCCTCATCATTTTCTACGTATGGAACCAGATAAGCATATCCCTCGACTAATACGACAGATATTTGCTGACCGGGGTAACGCTTTTGATTAGGATGATCAAATACATCGACCTCATTGCCAGCTTGTATGTTTACGACAATTTCTTCGAACGAAATAGCTCGCTCCTCAATGAGGCGATCATTTTTCTCCGAATTCCATGTGTAAACCTTCACAAGTAGACCCTAACATCATGTGTGCCTTTTGTCATTATTCAGCACCCTGCTTGAGGACATGAGTCACTCATCCCCTAAAGACCACCGGCCCCTGAAAACTGAGTGCACCAGCCTCAGCCTGAACCAAGTGGATGTGCTCCGCAGCAGAGAGGGTGCACCCGGACGGCGAGCTAGCGCACCGCGTCGAAAGCTGCTTCGATGATGGGGATCAACTGACTGCGCACTCCACCACTGCCGATACTGCCGCTGCCAGCACTGCTTAAATTGTCTGAGTACGCCTCGAAAAACACCACGCCAGCATAGTTGCGCTCGGTATCGATCCAGGACATGGAGCCGTAAAAACCGCCGTCTGTGAACAGGGTAACTGCACCTCTCTCCCCGCGTGGCTCCAGCCACCAGCCCATGCCATAGCCGCTGCCATCTTCGGGATTTTCGGTTCTCGCCTCACGCATAAAGGCCACCCCTTGCGGGGACAACACACGGTTGTCGCCGCAAAGGCCGTCATTCAGATGCATGGACAGCAGTTTGGCGTAGTCATCCAGGCTCGCCATCATACCGCCCTCCTGGTTGGGATTGTCACGGCCGACCAGGCTCTCCGGATTGCCATCCCATTGCTCGGATAAAGAGAGGTTGTTGCCGTAGGTGGAAATGTCCATCCCGCAGGGCTCCGCAATATACTGATCCCAGAGCTGGTTCCAACTGCCACCGCCGACGTTTTCCGCTACGCCGCCAGACAGCTGCCACTGACTGCCGCCGTAATCAAAGACGGTGTCGGGGGGGTAGACCGGGAGTCCGGGCAGGGGAGTCGTGTAGAGGGTCTCGGCGCAGGCCTGCAGGGTGCCCTCAGGCAGATACTGGCATTCGTGCGCCGGTATAAATCCTCGGCGACAAACACCCAGAGCAGACCGGGAATACCCGAACGATTGGATACCAAGTGTTCCGTGGTAATTGCTTCGTCCCACACACCCTGCCAGGGCAGGTAGTTGGCAATCGGCGCGGTCATGTCAAAGTCGACGTTATCGTCGTCTTCGTGCAGGGCCATCAGCAGGGTCACGGTGGGCACTTTACTGGTGGAGGCCAGCAGCACCAGGCTATCCTCCAACTGGTTGCCAAAGGCAGCCTTATGGACAACCCCCAGGTTCTTGTCTACAACGATATAGGAGCCGCCCGGGAAGGCTTCTTCAGTGGCGACAAACTCCTCCATCCAGGCATCAGCCTCGGTAAAGTCGGGCAGTATCGGGGGCTCGGGTTGCTGTACATTGGTATTGTTCGAATCACTACAGGCAGCCAGCAACAGCAGGCACAAACCCGTTGCAAAGTATCGTTCCATGGTTTCACTCAGCTTAATGGTTATTTAGTGCCCCGTGGTTCAGGCGGGCAAGCACGGCTGAGTATATACGAGCACTCAAGGTGAAAGCCGGAAATCGCGGTACCAGCTTTTATACCAGCCTTGACTTTAGCTAACGTGTGCACGAATATGCACACATGAACAAAACTAAAACCATAGAGAAAACGCTGGCCTGTATCGACAGCGATTTTATCAAGGCCCTGGCAGAGCCAGCCCGCATTGAGATTCTCAAGTTGCTGATCCTGAGCCAAGCCAGCGACGTGAAGACCCTGGCAGAAAAGCTGCCACAGGATCGCTCGGTTATATCCCGCCACCTGGCGATGATGGAAAAAGCTGGCTTGCTCAAAGTAAAAAAGGAAGGTCGTCATGTTATCTATAGTGTCGATGGCGATAGTACCTTGCAAAAATCCGAGCAGCTGGTCGCGGCGTTGCGCCAGTGCGTCGAAATCGGTTGCTGCTAGGATTTTTCTGGATTTTATATATGCATAAATGCACATATTTACACTATTTTCTCGCCCTGGAGCGCCTATGCCAGCCGTGATTAACAATCCTATGATAGACGATGCCGTGGCAGAGGCCCTGCAGCTGGATCTTGCCTTTCTGCGCAGACCGGGCCACAGCTCGCAGGTTCCCTTCACTTTCACTGCCAGCCCCATCGCCGCCGCAACGCTAAGGCAATTGGAAACAGTGGCACCACTGCTGGGGCGCTTAACCCAGCAACTGGCTAACGATGACCAGCTAATACAAGACGTACATGCGCCACTGGCCGTCGGTGATCCCTTTTTTGCCGAGATGCTGTCCTGTCATCGGGAACTGCATAGCCAGCCCGATGAGGTGTTACGGATACCACTGTTGTTACAGCGCGGTGACTTTATGGTGGATGAGCAGCTGGGACCACGCCTGGTCGAGTGCAATAGCATCGCCGCGGGGATGGCGCCCTTTGGCGAACAGGTGCATCGGCTTCACGCCTACCTCCAACAACGTTGGCCCGAGCGGTACCAGCAATTTCATACAGCCGATTCCGGTCAACTGCTGGCCAACCCGGCCACCGCCAATATGGCCAACGCTATTGCCAGTACCGCCAGGCAAATCGCCGCAGAACTCGATGATGACAGCGAACCAGCATTTTTGATGGTGGTACAGGAAAACGAAGACAACCTGTTTGACCAACGTCTGCTGGAACGACAGCTGCAAACACTGGGGATACGCACCTACCGGCGCACCTTCCGGGATCTGCACCAGCAACTGTCTACGGGGCCGGAGCAAAGCCTGCAACTGGAAGGCTGCGGAAACATACACGTCGTATACTTACGGGCCGGATATCAATACCAGGATTACATTGCTACCGATCTAGATGCACGGCGCTGCTGCGATGCCCTGCGAGAAACTCGCATATTTATTGAGCGTCACAGAGTCGCCGTTAACGCCACTTTTGCGCAGCAACTGGCGACCAGCAAGCGCATGCAACTGCATCTGAGTGAGGGCGGCGATGCACTATTGCAGAAGCTGGGATTCAGCCACGCTGAGAGCAGTGCCTTGAGTGCGGTGTTTGCACAAATGCAGGTCGTTGACAGCAACAGTGCGGATAAGCTGCGAGCAGAAATGGACAGCGCCAACTGGGTTCTAAAGAACCAGGGCGAAGGTGGCGGCCACTGTCTGTTTGATCACGATATCCTGCCTCGATTGGACGCCATGACGCCAAATGATTACCAGGCCTGGGTTTTAATGCAGCGCCTGCGGCCGACCGGCAGGGAACAAGCCACCCTGGTGGTGCGGGAGGGGCGGGCACATGAGGTGCAGGGACTGGTCAGTGAGATTGGCATCTTTACCGGCCACCTGGGAGACCAGGCACTGCCCACCGGTGACCCGCGACCGGGTCACATCGGTTACCTGGTGCGATCAAAGCCAGCGGACGTCACCGAGGGCGGAGTACACAGCGGGTTTGGGGCGCTAGACTCTCTGTTCGTGCTGGACGACCCCAGCTAATCTATTTGCCACCCACTAATTGCCACCCACGATGCTGTCTTTCAATTCGGTCAGCTTTTCCTTGATCATTTTCTTTATCGCTTCTTTCTTGATGGCAGCCATTGTCAGTTCCAGCGCCTCTGGCGAGTAAAAAGGTAATTCGGCAGTAAAGATCTCCGGCTTTTCGCCACCGGGAAGAATCAGGCCGTACTCCTGCACACTGTACACATACTCAAAGGCCGGCTTCAGCGCTGCAGCCAACAACCACAAATTCTGCATCGCCAGGTCGTGCTGCTCCTTTGGATCCAGTTCCAGGTTATAGGCCTCCGGCGCCCACAACTGGTTATAACCGCGCTCATTAATGCCGACTTTTTCACCGTGCATGTAAATCTTGAACTGGCGCCATTTCACCGCCATAAACTGATCACCGGCAAAAAATATCACTGTCTCGCGGTTAGAGTTGTCCTGCTCACCGAGAATAAATGCCGTCTGGTCCATACCGTCAATGGCGCGGTCGTCGGGCACCTCCCCGCCGGCGATGGTCGCCAGGGTCGGAAAAATATCGCTGATGGAGATAATTTCGTTGCTTGTCCTGCCGGCGGTAATATGGCCCGGCCAGCGCATCATCATGGGCGTGCGAATAGAGCCCTCGTGCACGGTGCCCAGATAACCGCGGTAAGGACCGGTGTCACCAATATAGGGGTATTCGGCCCGGTCCGGACCGTTATCACTGGCATAAATCACCAGCGTGTTGTCTTCGATACCCGCCTCCTTAATCGCCGCCAGCACCTGGCCGACACGGTAGTCGTGCTCAAGCATGGCATCGCCAAACTTGCCGGCGCCAGACTTGCCCTGAAAATCCGGGTGGGCAATGGAGGGGTGGTGAACCAGCGACCAGGGCACATACAGGAAGAACGGTTTGTCACCATCGGCGTGCTCTTTAATGTAAGCCGCCGACTTCTCGGCAATAATGGCATCAACAAAAGGCCGCACGGTTTTGTCATAGGGCTGCAAGGCTTTCACGCCCTCGCCTTTTTTGCCTTCGTAGAGACGGGGGGTCCCAAACAACTCCGGGTCAAAACCCACCGCATCGGGAAACCAGGATACGTCGGTGCTGAAGGAGAAACCCCACCACTCATCAAAACCCTGGTTGATTGGCAGGCGATCTTCCACATAACCCAGGTGCCACTTGCCATACATGGCCGTGTCGTAGCCCTGGTCAGACAACATCTCCGCCACCGTGTATTCCCAGGGGGCCAGACCCACCGGCAAGCCCGGCACCGGTACCGCCCGCATGGTGCCGGAGCGAATTGGCATACGGCCGGTCATCAGTGCGGAGCGAGACGGCGTACATTCTGCTTCAACATTAAAGTTGGTGAAGCGCATCCCCTCCCGCGCCAACTGGTCGATATTGGGTGTGGGCGCACCGCGAATAGCACCGCCGCCATACACGCCAAGATCCCCATAGCCCAGGTTATCGCTGAGCATAAGCACGATATTGGGGCGCTCAGCCGCAGTTGCCGTAGCGGCCATCAGGCTCAGCAGCAGGCAGGTCAAAACCGCCTGCGGTCTGTTCATAAATTCCACTCAGCCTCCTACACGGAAGATTGGCTAAAGACTGGCCATTGATCCACAATTTCGCCCTCGTCGTACACGGCGATATCACCAAACTGCAAAAATACAAATTCACTTTGATTGGGACGCAGAAAAACCCAGTCATCCGCTTGCAGGTTGATGCTCGCCGAACCGTTAAGCATCTCCTGGTTAGTGGAGCGTCCAAACAGCGGATTAAGCGTCAAGCCGGCCGGAGACTCCAGAGTGGCTTTCCAGAAGCCGCCATAGGTAAAAAAGGTCTTGGCGCGGTTGGGGTTCCACATGGCCATCAATTTACCGATGCCATCTACACCGGCAATTTCCGTGTGATCCAGCGCCTTTATTACTGGCGTGGCGATAAAGGACGCCGGCTGGTGATCGGCCAAAGTTGGAATATCAAAGTCGACGGGTTTTACCAGGCAGGAACCGGCAGACATCTCGTTGTGTGGATAATCACCTTCCAGGTAATACTGGTAGGTGGGGCTGCCGGCTGCGTTCAACGTCAAATCATCCAGCTTGCGCCCCAGCACTTGCTGCGCCACCGCCAGCTTTTCTGTATAAATCACCATGGATTTATCGCGCTGCGCCAGTTTGTTGCCTGGCACTTTGGCCACGTGGGGCTCGTAACCCATCAATCCCGAAAAGGTCAGCGCCGGATCTGCTTCGATTAAGGCCAGCATTTCGGCCAGATCACTGTCTTCCTTAACACCACCGCGGTGCAAACCCACATCCAGTTCAATGTTAATGAGCATGGACACACCCAACTGCTGCGCCAACTGCTGGTACTGAAGCAACCGCTGCGGCGTGTCGATTAGCCACTGCAACTGCGTGGCGGCATCGAAGCCCAGACCATCATAGGCCGCATAAAAATTGGCGGCGGCGGCCACCGGCATGGGTTTACCCAGCAGCACATCTGACTGTGGCAACTTTCTCGCTACCTGGTTAATAAAGGGCTGGTGAAACAGCATAAGCCGGTTGGTTTCAGCGCCAGCCATAACTGTTTCTAATAGGGGCAGCGACGGCAGCGATTTGGCAACTGCCCGAAAATCATATTTATCGCCAATATTGTTCTTCAATACCTCAATATTCTGTTGCAGCTTGGCCTTGTCAATCACCAGGGTTGGCTGGGCCAGCCCGGCCCGACCCAGCGCGTCGCTCAACTGCTGAAAATACGGCGTGTGGTTGGCACCTATATCACGAGGTTTCACAAAACCTGCTGTGCCAATGGCACCTAATGCAAGACCACCCAATAACAAATTGCGCCGGGATTTATCTACTGTCTCAGGCATAGCCTTTTCCTTTTTGGTGCAGCAACTCAATCAAAAGGCTGGTGTATACCAGATAGGAGAGGACCAGGCCCGCTCCTGAATAGTTGCTGACAATCCTGGGGAGGGCTCTATCCCCAGGCGAATAGCATCATAGGTGCTCCAGCGGCAACTGGGATTCTCCAGTATCCGCACGTAGTAAAAGGCAGATTGAGTGGCATCAAAATCTGTATCAGTCCACACAACCTTGATTTCACTGTCGCCTACATCCGCGGTCACAGCACAAGTACCCGTATCCACAGCGGCACCATTGTCGGGGCAGCGGTTAGTTTTTAAATCCGGTAACAAACCATCCGAGCAGGCAATATCAAAGACTTGCTCCTTGCCCTCGCCATTTTCTAACCAGGCCTTAATCATTTGTACACGCTGCAATTTACCCGCTGCACTATCTTGTGCTGCCCAGACCAGAAATGTTGGCGACTTGCCGACATCAGCACCTGCCAGCATACCACCCATGGGGACGCCGCCGTTATAGGCCTTAGCAATCAGGTCGCTGTTAGCGAGCATCGTCGAATCATAATCCCATCCGGCAAAAAAGCGCAATTTGATGCGCGTGCCGCTGGTACCATAAGTCTCGCGCCGCTCCATGGCTTCAAATAAAGCCGCGCGGGTATTTTCCCTGGCCCATACCGCCGCCAGGCCACCAGGGTTTTGCCACTCTTTGTCGCGCTTGGACCCCAGCCGCATTTTTGCCAGTCGCTTCTGTACCTTGGAAGAGGTCGGGGAAATGGATTCAAGTGTATCGCCAGGGTTGCTTAAATGGGTATCGGTACTGCCCACAAACCCAATCTGCAGGGGGTTAAAGCCCAGCTGCTGTTCCAGCTCCATACCAATTTTTAGTCCTTCGCGAGCAAAGGAAGTCGGCCCGGAACAGCCCGGCACCTGTGGACCCTCACAGAGCGGAACAACAAGTTCAAAATTACATTCCTCATCGCTGGCTCCCAATCCAAAGCCACACTCAGAGCTGCCCTTGATCTGAAATATTTCCGCCAGTGGTTCAGAGCGCATTCGCAATGCCCAGTCGTCCCTGTCGTAGGGGTCACCATCAATAGTCTTGCCGGAATAGGCGATACCCCAGGTCTTGTTCATATTGTGCGGGATAGTTAGAAACTGACAGTCGCCTGTGCAGTCCCTTTCCAGGGAGCGCCACAAATCCAACACGGTAGCAGCATCAAAGGCAGAGACCGCTTGATCCGGGACCACGCTATTTTTAAAAATGACATTGCGGTGAATTTTACCTCGCTTGGGAAGTACGGGGGAGTATTCATAAGCTGCGAATGCCGTAAATTCACCTGGGCTATTATACTCGTCCGCCGCCTCACGTATCTGCAGCCACGTGGCCCTTGCATCCTCCATGCACGTCGCCAGCTTGTCGCCACATAGATCAACAGATCTGATCGGCGGACGTACCGAGGCCTCATTGCGCAGTTTCATAAACACAGCGCGCGAGCCGGTCTCAAACTGCTGACAATAATCACGCTGCCGCTGAGACAAGTCAGGACGTTGACAGGTGATAAACAGACCGAAACTTTCCGCGTGATCGGTCAGCGCTACAAAATCCAGGGCCCTGGCCAGCTGCCTGCTTTCGCCGGTGAACAATGTAACCGGCTCGCCTTTGGCAAAGCGATAGGCGCCCTCCATACCAACACGATTACTACTGAGATAACTGTCGAAGGAAAGCGCCGTATGCACGTGAGTGTCACCAAAGTAGAGCGTGTTTTCCTCATTTGCAGCAGCGACGCTACATAGACCGGACATGAAAGCTGCGGCAAAAGCCAGATGAACCAGCTGCTGATAAAAACCTGAACGATTATTGTTTTTCATAGCCTTTCAACCCCGCTGGTTTTCAACTGCTATCGATTACCGGCTGCCACGGATTATAAACCCGCATGGTCAGGGTAAGTCGACCCTGAAAATTTATTTGTGTGCCTTTTTCATGATTCGGCCAGGGTCTTTTATTCGCGCGGCAGTGCAAATGCGACAATGGTGTTTCCTAACTTGCGACCAGCCATATCACTCATCATGGCACTGCCGCCGGCAGCAATAACGATATATTGGCGGCCATTGCGCTGATAGGTCATGGGATTGGCGTTGGCGTCATAGGGCAGCTTATGGGTCCACAGTTTTTCACCAGTTTTCAGGTCGAAGGCACGAATACGACGATCCAGGGTTGCACCTATAAACACCAGGCCGCCGCCCGTCACCAGGGGACCGCCCAGGTTGGGGGTTCCCATGTTGATCTCAAAAGGCGCTGGCACCAGCCCCAGTTCGTGAACTGAGCCCAGTGCGCTTTCCCAGATAACCTCGCCCACTGTTAAGTCAATGGCGACCAGCTTGCCCCAGGGTGGCGTGATACAGGGCACGCCAAAGGGTGACGCCAGCGATTCCATTTTCATGGCATAGGGCGTACCGTCCATTTTCGCCAACATGGAACCCGCACCAGCGTGGGTATCACCGCTTTTACCCTCCCGCGCCGGTACCAGTTGACCCACTGTGGCAACATTGTTGAGGTTAACAACGGCGATCTGTAGCTCCTGATCCACCGCAATCCCACCCCAATTGGCACCGCCAAGCGCACTGGGCATATACACCGTGGCCTCGGTGGTAATAGGTGTGAATATGCCTTCGCTGCGCAACCCGCTGATGAGATCTTCGCATTTACCCCGGTCCCAAAAGGTAAAGCCCCAGGCATCTTCTGTGGTGATATTGGTATCCAGCAATTGTAAGGCTTGCTCGGGAAACGGCTGCGTGGGTGACAACCACTCACCCGGCACCGCCCCCTGGGGAACCGGACGCTCCTCAATAGGGTAAATAGGCTCACCCGTTTTGCGATCAAAGGCGAACACAAAGCCCTGCTTGGTTACCTGCACAACTGCGGCAATGGTTTGGCCATTGCGCTCAATATCTGTGAGAGTCGGTTGTGCCGGAGTGTCGTAATCCCACAGGTCATGATGCACAAACTGAAAATGCCAGGCCACTTCGCCCGTTGCTATATCCAGCGCTACCAGGGAGTTTGCATAGTGATTGTCACCGGGGCGCTTTGCGCCATAATAATCCGGTGACGGCGCGCTGGTGGGAACATATAGCAGGCCCAGTTCCGCATCTACCGACATGGGCGCCCAGGCATTGGCGGCGCCACTTATCTCGGTAGGGTTTTCCGGCCAGCTGGATGCTGCAGGATCGTCGGGGTCGGTGGGAATAGAACTGAAAGTCCATTGGGCCTCGCCAGTTCTAACGTCATAAGCTTTAACCTTACCGGTCGGTGCATTGGCGTGGGAAAAGTCCCTCACCCCTGCCCCAATCATCAGCACACCATTGGCAATAACCGGCGGAGAAGTCGTCTTAATACCGCCCGGTACCCGGGCTTCCTCGTCCTTGGTATCCAGTACCACTTCACCATTTTCACCAAACCCCTGGCAACTCTTGCCGGTGCGGGCATCCACGGATATTAAGCGGCGGTCCCGGGTACCCCAGATAATGCGGTTGGCACAGTGGGCCTGGTTGTCCATAAGTGGATCTTTCCACCAGCTGACACCGCGACAATTGTGCCCGCCAGTGGGGTAATTCACCTTTGGGTCATAACGCCAGCGCTGCTTGCCGGTCACTGGGTCAAGCGCAATGGCACGGCCAAAGGATGTACAGAACACCAGGCTACCACCAGCCTCGGGAGGTAACAGGATGGGAGTGGGTTCAAAGGACGGTTTGCCGTAGCGATTGCCAATTTCCTCGGCCTCGCCGGTGTCGTAAGTCCAGGCAACCTCCAGCTGATCGACATTGTCGGTGGTAATCTGCGACAAGCCGGAGAACTTGGTACCGCCGCTATCACCCGCATGGGTCTCCCAGCTATAGGCTTGCTGGGGTAGTGCCAGAAAAACTATCAGCAATAGTAGTGATTTCAAACCTGTCTCCAATTGTCTCGAGATTACCTCCCACAGCGCGGCCAAGTCAGCCTGTAGATAGCATCTATCAGTATCATCGTAGCCCAAATCAATACCATCGACTACGGAATCACATGTTCTCCTTCTTCCGGTACGAGCCCACGTATAGAAAAGAACGCCACCACCGGCAGGTGATCCGAAACAGGCAGAGTATCTGCACTGCGAACATAGTGTTCACCCAAGCCAAGCCCGTCTGTATAAAAAATATAGTCGATGGTCTTGTCGGGAACCTTGCTGGGGATGTAATTGGCCATATGCGTATACCAGCGTGCGTGCTCCACGCCATCCGCCTCCTGCAGTGAGGGCACCGCCGAGTATTTCGCCAGCAGAGGGGCAATTTCAGTAGCAGTGGAATCGTAGTACTTGCGATTTCTTTCACTGAGGCGGCTATAGGCTGTCATAGATGGAATCAGGTTGAAGTCCCCTCCCATCAGCGCCAAACCACCCTGTTCGGCAATTTCTGACAACAATTCATCCACCAGCGACACTTGCCGCGTCATGGTGTCAGTGCCCTGGGCGAAGGCACTCAGATGCGTATTGAACACAGTCAATTTGCCACCCCCCTCAATCGGCAACTCGGCAGCCAGCACCGCCCGCTTTACGTTGAACTGCCTGAGGATCAGGTTATCGGTGGTGATCGCGGGCAGCGCATAACGTGTGGCTGCGGCAATGGGGTACTTGGAAATAATGGATAACTTCATGCCCACCGCACCCTTTATTTCCGGAATCGGCACATAGTCGGCCTTCCAGTAATAGCTGGAGACATGCGATGCGTACTGGTCCGGCAGCAATCGCAACAACTCCTGCAGTTGATCCTGGTAGTGAGTGCGCTTGGCAGCCTGGTCCAGTTCCTGTAACAGGATGACATCGGGATCTTCTGCTCGAATGACTGCCGCTACCTGTTGTGTTACCTCAGTCACCGTTTGCAAAGATGGCCAGGGATCTGTTCCACCGTCAAAAAAGAAATGATTGTCCTGGTTGCCAGCCATAAACTGGACGTTCCAGCTCAATACCTTGATTTGTTGGCCGGGCCTTAACGGCGCGGTGGCCTTGATGGATACTACCCGTTCCTGCTCGATTGCCGCTGGGTGATAGGTGGAGAAACACACCCACACCAGGGCTGTTGCTATTGCGATCAACCCAGCTAGAACACAACCAAAAATCCAACGCAATTCTGTACTCCTATTCCTCAAATGAGGACGAACTTAAGTCCGTCCCCGTGCAATCTGGGGTCAAAAATTCAATTTCGTTCGGAACTCCCGTACTTGGGCAGTCGCAAATCGAACCGGATCGCCAGCGCTCGCAGGGTAAACGCTGCCGCCATTGCTACGGGCATGGCCAGGAATTTAGTGGCCGGGAAGGCCTGCAATACCGTATAGCCCCCCGCTCCCAGTAATGCCGCTGTCACGTAAATATTAGGCTCCAACAATACCGGCGGCCGCCCCAACAGCACGTCGCGCATCAGCGAGCCAAAGCTGGCGGTCATCATCCCCATAACAACTGCCACCAGCAAAGGTGCCTGCCACTCCAGAGCCTTTATTGCGCCAAGCACGGAAAACAGCGCCATGCCCAAGGCATCTGCCCACAGCAGGACCTTGCGCAGAGAATACAACTTCCCGGCCAGAAACCAGGTCAGCACGGATGCGCCAATGCAGGCCCACAGATAAGTGGTATCGACGAACCAAAAGACATGATCCGTGCCAAGCAACAAGTCGCGCGCGGTGCCACCACCAATAGCGGTAATCGTGCCGAACAGAACAAAGCCGAGAATATCCAGGCGCTTCTCAGCGGCAGCCAGTGCCCCACTAATGGCAAAGACGGCGACGCCGATCAGGTCAAAAATGTAAATTGCTGAATCCATGTTTGTAGTTCTTCGCCCAGATCAATGTTTATAACTAACCATGGCCCAGGTGACAGCCGCCACCCCCAAAGTGCCCTATTATAATTGATGAGAATTAGACCAACTTTTAGAAGCAGGGGTAATTATGAGCCAGAAGAACAGCGATATCATCCATTCCAGTGCCAGCATTGCCATGAACCTGTTCCGCAAGGGACTTATGCACGGTGCCGGTTACAACACCGAGAGATTGAAAGAGCGGCCGCTGATTGCCATCGCCAACTCTCACTCCGAGATGACCACTGGACATTCCCACCTCAATCGCCTGGCCGCAAAGGTTAAAGAGGGGATTATTGCCGCTGGCGGTGAATGCGCGGAGTTCAACGTACCCGCCCCCTGCGACGGTATCGCCATGGCCCACGACGGTATGCGCTATGTACTGGCCCAGCGCGACCTGATTGCCGACATGGTGGAAACCCATGTGCATTCGCAGCCCTTTGACGCCATGGTAATGATCGCCGGCTGCGACAAGATCAACCCGGCCATGATGATGGCCGCCGGTAGGCTGGACTTGCCCGCTATTTACCTGGCCGGCGGGCCCGGACAAATGGATATTCGCAACGCCCACGGCAATCGCAACTCCATAGACCACGGCGACTACTATGACGATGTGGCCCTGCTGGTTAAATCCGCCACCTGCAGCACCTGCGGCGCCTGTGAAATCTTGGGCACGGCCAATACTTTTCAGTGCCTGGCCGAAGCACTGGGCATATGCCTGCCGGGCAGCTCCAATATCCCCGGCTGGCACGCCGACAAACTGGAAGCGGCCCGTGCCACCGGTGAACGCATTGTCGAGATGTTTAATCAAGGGCTTAATTTTCGCCAGGTCGTGACCAGGGATTCGATTCAGAATGCAGTCACCATGGCCATGGCTATTGGCGCCTCCACCAACACTGTGCTGCACCTGCCCGCCGTGGCCGAGGCTGCCGGTGTGGACCTGCCCATTACTGCCTTCGAAGAAGCCAGAGACATTCCCACCCTGCTGGCTATTAGTCCCAATGGCCCCTGGGGTGTACAGGATTTGTGGGCGGCGGGCGGCATGCCGGCAGTGATGCAGGTAATGCAGGAGGATCTCAATATCGACTGTGTGACCGTGATCGGTCATCCCCTGAGCCTGACGCTGGAGTTTGCCCAGGTACAGAACCCGGCGGTTATTCCGCCCCGGGACCAACCCTTCCGCGACTGTGCGGCTATCTCAATATTGCGTGGCAATATTGCACCGGACAGCTGCGTAATCAAACAGGCCGGGGTCAGTGAAGCAATGCTTGTCTGCTCAGGCAGTGCCCGCTGTTTTGATTCAGAAGAAATTGCGTTGAATGCCGTCTACAACGACGAGGTGAAAGCCGGTGGAGTAGTGGTGCTGCGCTACCAGGGCCCCAAGGGCAGTCCCGGTATGCCTGAAATGCTGGGTGTGACCATGGCATTGAAAGATAAGGGCCTGAAGGAAACCGCGCTGATTACCGACGGTCGTTTTTCCGGCGCGACATCAGGACCCTGTGTGGGTCATATCTGTCCGGAGGCCTGCGATGGCGGTTTGATTGCCTTTATAGAAGATGGTGATCGCATTGAGATCGACATCCCCAATAACCGCATTCACCTGGATGTGAGTGACGACATCATCGCCCAGCGCAAAGAAGGCTGGACGCCCGTTGAGAAAGACGTGCCCCCGGGTTATATGCGCCGCTATCGCAAACATGTGCGGCCCGCTTGTGAGGGCGCCATCCTGGACTGAAGCGAGTAATGAAATACGGCTAACGATCTTCCCTGCCGTGCCAGATGCGCAGGATATAGACCTCCTCTTCCAGAACCGCGTAACGCACAATGTACTCTCCGGAAATGAGATCCTGGATACCCGGCATAGCCTCCACATTGACCCCCATGCTCGGTTGGTCGGACAGACGCATGATTGAAGCCACCAACCGCCCACCAATTTGTGTGGCAGCTTGTGGGTTTTTCTCGGCGATGAAATCACGCAAGCGCATCAAGTCTCTTTGCGCACTATGTGTGAACAGTACTCTCATAGTTCAGGCGGCGATTTCTCTTTTTTCGTACCCCAGGAATTGAGCCACTCGATAACCTGCGCTCCATCTACCACTCGGCCAGCCTTGATATCCACCAGGGCTTGGCGCGTCTCCTCCAACATCTGAGAATCGCGCTCTTCTCTGGCCAGGTACTCAGTTACTGCGTCGTTAATAATCCAGCCTTTGGAACGGCGCATTTTTTCTGCGGCCTCGTTCAGCTTTTGCATCAATTCATCAGGCATCCTGACACTTGTCATTCCCATCTGAGGCACTCTCCGTAATATAATGCATTATGTTGCATTACGTTGCATTATAGCCGTGAGAGACTGTAAATCCAAGTGGTGCGGCCCCCCAAGTAAAGTGGCCGCCCGCAAGCTAGCGAGAAAAACCGTCGATACTTTTCTGGCGGGTTATGCCTTATAGCAGCAGCCACTGTCGCCAAGATGACAGTAGTGGCCAAGCTACTACCCTACTATGGGCGCTTCCACAGTAGAAACAGTACAGGAATACAAAAATGAGCAAACCCATTATTGCCTTGAGCAGGCCTATGCCCGATGCCTTTGTACAATTGATGGGCTCCCTCGGTGAAATCGTTGTGTGCGAGAATGATCAATATCCTGAGGGCGCCTCGGTGTATATCACCACCCCCATGGACGTAACTGATACCGCGGTTATCACCGCCCTGCCCGGCTCCATCACACTGATAGCCAGCATCGGTGTAGGCACAGATCATATTGACCTGGCCGCCGCCAAAACCCGCGGCATTACCGTTAGCAATACCCCGGTGGTTACCGAGGATACCGCCGACCTCTGTTGGGCCCTACTAATGGCGACCATGCGCGGCCTGACCCGCAACGAGAAGCTGCTGCGCGCCGGTGATTGGGATGGCATGCTGCCCGGGGCAATGATCGGATCACGCGTGCACGGTAAAACCCTGGGAATTATCGGCTTTGGCGCAATCGGTCAGGCGGTGGCGCGACGCGCCAAAGGCTTTGGCATGCCAATAATATACAGTGGCCCCAACCGCAAGTTGGCCGCAGAGCGAGAGCTGGGCGCCAGCTATTGTGAATCAGTGGGGCAGCTGGTATCCCAGGCTGATGTGGTTTCGCTGCACTGTCCATTGACCGACAGCAGCCACCACCTGGTCAACACCGACCTGTTGGCGAAGTTTAAAGCCGGCTCCACCCTGATCAATACAGGCCGCGGCCCATTGATAGATGAGGCGGCACTGGTTACTGCCCTGCAAGAGGGGCCACTGAACGCCGCAGGACTGGATGTGTTCGAATTTGAACCGCGGGTAACAGCCGAATTACTGGAACTGGACAATGTCACCCTGTTGCCCCATCTCGGTAGCGCCACCCATGAGTGCCGCTTCGATGTAGTGTTGCGACTCTATGAAAATATTCAGCAGTTTCAGGAGTCGGGTGCGGCGAAAGATTCGGTGTAACACCGGGTTCAGTGTCGGGACGGGGTCGCCCAGACTCTGACCCCTCACCTGGTGGACCGGTAGGCTTTAGGTGTCTTACCAGTCCAACGTTTAAAGGCGTGAATAAAACTTGCCGACTCACCATAGCCCAGCCGCTGGGTAATTTGCTCAACCGTTAAATGGGTTGTTTCCAGGTAGTGTGTTGCCTTACGGCATAACTCTTCAGAGAGTAACTCCTGGTAGCTAAAACCTTCTGTCGTAAGTTTGCGCCGCACGGTTCGAGAGGTAGTGTTAAATTGCCTGGCAATATCTTCCAGGTTGGGAATGCTGTTTTCACTGTCGCGAATCACCTGTCTTATTTTTTTAGCGTAGCCGGCCGGCCCAAAGGCTTCGACCTTTTCCGCTTTGCATTGATCTTCAAATAGCTTACGAGCCAGGCTGTTGGCCTGGGGCAGTGTCTGGTGGAGATATTTCTAGTCGAATTGAAACTCGTTGTAGGGCATGGAGAAATTAACCGGGCAGCCGTAGAGGGCTTCATAACGTTCTACTGTTGTTGGACATGCAAAATCAAAGTTAACGAATTTCACTGTCTTGCCCACCAGGGTGCGCGGAAACATGTCCCGGGTGGATATCAGCGCAAAGGAAAAATCCCGTTCAATGTAAAAGTGTCGCAACTCCCCCAGCTGGTACTGATCCTTGAAGCGCAATACCGCCATACCATTGGCCGTGAAAAATGAAATATCAAAGTGGCTGTTGGACAGGCACAGGTATTTCAGGAAGAATTCAATGCCGTCATTTACTGTCTCGCTGGAGGCGACGGCCAGGCCAAGACTGCCAAAAGCATTCAGGCGATAGCATTGTCCTGCACGAAAACCGATATCGGGATCATCAATGGTGGTCAACATGACTCGCACAAAATCTGCCTCTTGCTGCAGCGATATTTTTGCCTTGGGGTCCTCTAGCAAGGCGGGCTTGATACCCGCCGTTTTGAGCAACGGCAAGGCCGGGCAGCCGTGGTCTTCCGCCATTTTTGCCAGCAGTGAAACACTGACTATGGATTGCGGCCTTTTAATAGACGCGATGTCTGGTAGATCCAAGCTACGCTCCGTGAACCATTCAGCGAACTGGACTGGACTGGATGTCCGAAATAATCAATTATACGGCCGCTTGAACCATAAAATAAAGTGGCAGAATCCACTAGTATAGTCACGGTTGGTCGAATGAATGGTCGAATGAATCGACGGGGTCGCCTAGACCCTACAGCGCGTACCCGTAGGGCGGAATTCATTCCACCATCGGTCGAATAAATCGACGGGGTCGCCTAGTCCCTACGCAGGGCCGACAATGCAGGCAGTCTTTTACTCACAAACAAAGAGGTCATTATGCAAAGCTGGAATGGTTGGGGCGACGAAAAAAACGATCTGGATTTTGATTTGAGCGCGGGTTCCCGCCGCTTTATTGAACAGCGCATTGGCGCATCTGCCCCGCTCACGGATGCCACCCTGGAAGACGCCCTGCGCACGGTGCCTGCGTCACGCTCCCCTGAACACCGTTTGATAAACACAGATGCGGAAGTGCGCTTGCGCCACTGCCGCGGCCAAAGTATTCCCGACTGGCTGGCCAAACGCAGCGGTAACTTTGGTATTTTTCCCGATGGGGTGGCCTTTCCTGAAAGCAGTGAAGACGTTCGAGAAATCCTGGCTTTCGCGAAAGACAATGACCTGGTAGTAATCCCCTACGGTGGTGGCACCTCGGTGTGTGGCCATATTACTCCCGAGGCGGGCGACCGGCCAATAATTACTGTTGCCATGGGCCGCATGAACCAACTGATGGCCTTGGATAAAGAGAGCCAGATTGCCACCTTTGGCGCCGGCACCCTGGGCCCGGAAGTAGAGGCGCAGCTGGCAAAAGAAGGTTATACCCTGGGGCATTTCCCCCAATCCTGGGAGCTGTCTACCGTCGGTGGCTGGGTGGCCAGTCGCTCCAGTGGGCAACAGTCCCTGCGCTATGGGCGCATCGAGAAAATGTTTGCCGGCGGCCGTATCGAAACCCTGCAGGGCACGCTGGACATTCCAACCTTTCCGGCTTCCTCTGCCGGTCCGGATATTCGCGAGATGTTTATGGGCAGCGAAGGACGCATGGGCATTATTACCGAGGTGAAAGTTCGGGTTATGCCTATCGCTGAGCAGGAGACGTTTTATGTGGCCTTTTTCTCCAGCTGGGAGACGGGCATGAAAGCCACCCGTGAAATCATCCAGAGCGGTATGCAACTGTCGATGATGCGCCTCAGCAATGCGCGTGAGACAGAAACCCATTTGAAACTGGCGGGACACGAGAAAGGCGTAAACCTGTTGGAGCGCTACCTGAAGATGCGCGGCGCCGGTGAGGGCAAAACCATGTTTACCTTTGGTGTAACCGGTAGCAAAGGTCAGTGTAAGTCGGCCCTCAAACTGACCCGCAAACTCATCCGTAAGCACCGGGGTGTATTTACCGGTTCCTATATGGGCAAACACTGGGAACACAGCCGCTTTCGTTCGCCCTATTTGCGCGACGGTCTGTGGGGCATCGGTGTGATCGTAGACACCATGGAGACCTGCCTGGACTGGTCCAGCGTGCCCGCCGCCGTGGAGGATATGGAAACCTCTATAGCCGAAGCCTTAACGGCCGACAACGAAAATGTGCACGTGTTTACCCACCTGTCGCATTTTTATGGCCAGGGATGCAGCGTCTATACCACCTATCTGTTTCGCGCTGGCAGCGACTATGAACAGACCATGCAACGCTGGAAAAAACTCAAAGCAGCGGGCGCCGAGGCCATCGTTAGAAACGGTGGCACCATCAGTCACCAGCACGGGGTGGGCACGGATCATGCCCCCTACCTGCCCGCCGAAAAGGGCAAGCTGGGAATAAGGGCTATTAAGGAGCTGTGCCAGATGTTCGATCCCGATGGTCGCATGAATCCTGGCAAACTGGTTCCATAGGAAGCCCTTTATAACCCCGGTAGAGATTAATGATGAAAACTCCACAGACCTCCTTCACCAACCGTAAAAAACTCTGGCAGCAACTCAGGCAGGAGCCGGATACACAGTGGGATGTGGTTATTGTCGGCGGCGGCATTATAGGCGCCGGCGTGTTGCGAGAAGCGGCCCGGCGCGGCCTCAAAACCCTGCTTATTGAGCAGCGGGATTTTGCCTGGGGCACCTCCAGTCGCTCCTCCAAGATGGTACACGGCGGGCTGCGTTATATCTCACAGGGTGACATCAAACTGACCCGCCACTCGCTTGGAGAACGCGAGCGTCTGTTGAGAGAAGCACCTGGCTTGATTGAGCGCATTGGCTATTACTTTTTACTGCGCAAGGGCAAGTTCCCGGGCCGCTGGGCGATGGCCCTGGTGCTCACTGTTTACGACTGGCTGGCGGGTATAAAAGACCACTTCTACGTCAATAAAGAAACCGTTGCCAAAGAGTTCCCCGGCATTCGCAGCGATGACCTCAAGGGCGCCAGTTACTATACCGATACCGCCGTTGACGATGCACGCCTGGTACTACGAGTGCTGCAGGAGGCCATACAGGCCGGCGGCCAGGTAATGAACTATGTGCAGGCTAAAAACCTGCTCAAAGAGCCCAGCGCTGACAATAGCGGTAAAGTGTGTGGGCTGGTTGTGGAAGATATGGCTGCGCCGGATGGAGCGGCAGGCGGCGAGCAATTGCAACTCAATGCCTCGGTGGTCATCAATGCCACCGGTGCCTGGGCTGACCGCTTGCGCAGCGAAGTCATTGATGAGAAGCGCATCCGCCCCCTGCGCGGCAGCCATTTAATATTTTCCCGCCAGCAATTGCCCTGTGAGGCGGCCCTGACCCTGTTTCATCCTGAGGATAAACGCCCGGTATTTATATTTCCCTGGGAGGGCGCCACCTTAATTGGTACTACCGACACTGATCACCAGGATGACCTGGATAACGAGGCCAGTATCACCCAGCAGGAAGTCGATTACTTAATGCGAATTCTCCATGAGTACTTCCCCGCTAGTAAGCTAGAGGTTGAGGATATTATCTCCAGCTATTCGGGTGTACGCCCGGTGATCGGCTCAGACAGCAATAAAGACCCTTCCAAAGAACGCCGCGACGATGCCGTGTGGGCGGAGCGGGGCCTGGTGACTGTGAGCGGCGGTAAGCTGACCACCTTTCGCCTGACTGCAATCAATACCCTTAACGCCGCCCAGGTTTGGCTGAAAAAACGCGAGCCCGCCGAAAGTGGCGACCAGGTTTTTACGGTGCCCGATTCTCAACCGGCCAGGGGCAGCTGGTTAAGTCGCATGCACGGACGCTATGGCAACAATGCCGTGCAGCTGCTTGCCAATGCTCACGAGGGAGAGCAGGATTTAATCGGCCCGACCGAGTTTTGTCTGGCCGAGTGCCGCTGGGCGGCCGAGCACGAGTCGGTGGTACACCTGGACGACCTATTGTTGCGGCGCACGCGCCTGGGTTTGTTGCTGAAAAATGGTGCCGAGGAGCTCTTTCCGAGCGTGGAAAAAATTTGCCAGCAGGTATTGGGCTGGGACACCATAAAGTGGCAACAGGAAGAGTCACGTTACCGGGCTATTTGGCGGCAACACTATTTTCTGCCACAGAACAGCCTGCCGCAGAACAACCAGGAGAAAGGCTAGAGATCGAGATGAGCGACAAAGCAGATTACCTACTGGCTATTGATAACGGCACCCAGAGTGTTCGTGCCTTAATTTTTGACCTGGATGGTCAGTTGGTGGCGAAAAGTCAGATTAAGATCGATGCCTACTTTTCCAAAGAACCGGGCTGGGCCGAGCAGGAGCCCGAGTACTACTGGAGCATGTTGTGCCAGGCCTGCCAGGCGCTGTGGCCGCAACTGGACTTCCCCAAATCACAGATCAAGGCCGTTGCCTTAACCACCCAACGCGCCACCATGGTCAATGTAGATCGCGATGGCAACTCCCTGCGGCCGGCCTTTGTGTGGCTGGACCAGCGCGCACAGGAAGAACTGGATCCCGTGAGCCCGCTTTGGAGAGCGCTGTTTGCCCTGCTCGGTGAAAGTGACACCGTGCAGTATTTTCGCTCCCAGGCAGAAGCCAACTGGATTAAACATCAGCAGCCGGAAATCTGGCAGAAGACCCACAAGTACTTATTACTGTCTGGTTATCACAGCTATAAGCTGACCGGTGAATTTGTCGATTCCGTATCCTGCCAGGTCGGCTACCTGCCCTTTGATTTCAAAACCCACCAGTGGTGTCGCAGCTGGGACTGGAAGTGGCAGGCACTTTGCCTGTGTCCGGAGATGCTGCCCCGGCTGGTGCCCAGCAGCTCTGAACTGGGAAAAATTACCGAACAGGCTGCATTGGAAACCGGCATTCCCGCCGGCCTGTCCTTAATCTCCGCCGGCGCAGACAAGGCCTGTGAAGTGCTGGGCTCAGGTTGTCTCACACCGGATGTGGGCAGCCTCAGTTATGGCACCACCGCCACCTACAACACCACCAACAGTAAATATGTTGAGGCCGTGCGCCACATCCCGCCCTACCCGGCGGCCATGCCCAATACCTACAACACCGAGATAATCGTGCAAAGAGGCTATTGGATGGTGAGCTGGTTCAAGAAAGAGTTCGGTTTGCACGAGACGCAACTGGCCAGCGAAAGAGGCATAGAAGCAGAAGTGCTGTTTGACGATTTGCTCAAGCAGGTTCCCGCCGGCTCTATGGGCCTGGTCATACAACCCTACTGGAATCCCGGCATTCGCACCCCCGGCCCCGAGGCCAAGGGAGCCATGATTGGCTTTGGCGATGTGCACACGCGCGCTCATATCTACCGCGCCATTATTGAAGGCATTGCCTACGCCCTGCGCGAGGGCAAGGAGTTATCGGAGAAAAGATCAGGCGTTAAGATGACCAGCCTCAAGGTGTCGGGTGGCGGCTCGCAAAGTGACGAAGCCATGCAGATTACCGCCGACATTTTTGGCGTTACCGCCCAGCGTCCACACACCTTTGAGACATCAGGCTTAGGTGCTGCCATCAATGCCGCCGTGGGGTCGGGACTGTACCCCAATTACCAGGCCGCCCTGGATCGCATGGTTCACCCGGGCGACAAATTTACCCCCATTGCCCAGAACCAACAGCTCTACGATCAGCTTTATCGCGAGGTGTATCAAAAAATGTATGGCAAGCTCAGTCCCTTGTATAAGGCCATACGCAGCATTACCGGGTATCCGAAGTGAACCCCGTGGGTGGGGGGGTATTACCATTTTGTTTTACCTATGGGAATCCATAAAATGATTGTCTTTCACTTAATTGTGTATTTAATGCTGCTAAGTATGGGCAGTATTAAAGCCCTGCTGTGAACAAGATAATTTTCTCCATTTCTATATATTTACTGAAAATTCGGCATCGTCTCTGTTGAAGGTGCCGAAATGGCACTCGGTTGGTTCCCCAATGCAAATTACCTGGAGCTGGCCGAAGAAACCGGCGTACTGCTAATCGAAGATGTGTTCACCTCGGTCATTTCCGATGATGCGCTGCGCGCAGACCGCATACCCCCCAACCGGGTATTGGCTGAGGGCTACCTGCAAGCCCTGCGCGCCAGCGGTCTATACCAATAGCTGTCAAGGCAGCTCACAGGGGAAGGGAGTCACGCCGGGAACATCAGTAGTGAAATTGCCCTCCTCAGCCCGGTCCTCTATCGAATCCGGGTCGGTCACCGCTCGCCATAACCAGTCCACCATGCGCTCGCCGGCCACCGCACCGTAGTAGAACTTGTCACGAATCGACACCACGTGCACGCTCTCTTCAGACTCGCTGGTGAGGTACCACTGGATGCCATTCAAGTCTTTGGTATCGCAATAGGCGGTGCGCATGGCGTTAATAAATTTCGCTTCATCATCACCGAAAAATGCATCCCCCTGCTGGGTCAGGTCTTTCTGGTTGGAGAGGATTAGCATCTGTTGTTCCGGCACCTGCTTCAGACGCGGTGAGCTCGCCCGGTAGAGTTCCGGACCCACCGCACAGTTGCCGGTGAAACAATAAGACGGCAAGTAAGGCGTTACACCCCACTGGGGAATCTTGAGATCGCCCAGGGTACGCACCCCCACACCACCATTATCATAACCACCACCGGCATCGGGGTAGGCGATGGTACGCGGCCACAGCAGGTCATCGAGCATATAGTGGTAGTTATACATGGCGCCGTAGCCTCCCGCTGAGAAACCCCCAAACAACGCGATCAGCGCATCCGGGCGATAACCAGTGCCGCCCTCCTCGTCCATCAATTTCCAAACAATATCCCGGCTCGCCCTGACCCCGGCCCGCAGGTTGAGGGAGCCGAAGCGGTGCACCACGAAATCGCTGAACTGCTCTGTTACACCCCCGCCGGTAAATACCGACTGGCCGCAGTAAGGTAAATACACCTTGGTCCAGTTAGCAAAGGGATTGTCGGGGTCAGCCGAGGCGATACCAATTTCCAGCGGCTGATCGTCCTGGGCGTTGAACAGGTGAGTCTCAAGCTTGGCACGGCAGTCATTTTCAAAGATACATATGCCGCCACCCTGCAGGGCAATCAACACCCGGTCCAACGGCTCACCTTCCGGTGCGGGTTTAATTTGTATGGCGTAGTCGGTGCCATCACCGCAGCGCGAGCCCCACTTCTCTTCCGGCAGAATAATTTGCGTCCACTCACCCCGCGGGGGTAGAGACTCAACGAAGGATGGTCCGCAGTTGAGATCCAGGCCGTCGGTGTTCTCATGGCTGGTAGCGGCAATACAATCCACCTGGTCGGCGGCACGGTCGACATAGGTCGGCGGATCAATCGCGATCAGCTCCGCCAGCGCCGGGCAGGCCTGAGTAATAGTCGCTGCGGCAACACCCGCCGCCGCCACCCTATCGGCGGCAGCTGACCTGCAGTCTCCTGCCCCCAGGCAGGAATTAATAATCCCAAGCGAGTCCGCCATAAACTGGGAGGCCGTTTCATGAGCAGTTTGCAAACAGGACTGAGCCACTTCATCCACACTGGGCCAAACTGCTCCCTGGGGACCACCAAAGGTACGCCAGGCCAGGGAGTCAGACTGTGACTGACAGGCATTCTGTAACCGGCCCACTGTGGCATCGGTGGAGAGGCCCAGGAATACCCCATCGGCACAGGCTGACCCTACTTTAGTAGCCAGAGTATTCAGGGCCGATGTAAAGTCCGGATCATCAGCCGCGCAGGCCACTCCGTCATCAAAGTAACAGTTCCCTGCCGCTGTATTGATCAAATCTATACAGGAGTGCAGTGCCGGTGGCACGACTTCTGCGCAACTGATCGCCGGTTCTGGATCGGGCGCCACGGCAGTAACGCTACCGCCACCACCGCCATCTGAACAGCCCACAACTGCAAGTAGTAGCGGACAAAGCAACAAGGAAAAATTGAGGCGCGCAGGCTGGAATCTCATAAGCGGAACAGCTCCAAAAATAAATGCATTCACTCACGGTAGCATAAAATATAAACTTTCTTTTGGTTCAAAATCACTCGAGAATATTTTCTCGATCTACTCTAAGCTGTGCATTGTTTGAGACACGGAAACCAACAAGAAAAAGACCAATCTCCTGCTGTGCAAGTATAGGCAGTACTAAAGCCCTGCTGTGAACAAGATAATTTTCTCCATTTCAAACTATTTACTGAAAATTCGGCATCGTCTCTGTTGAACATGCCGAAATGGCACTCGCTTGGTTCCCCAATGCAAATCATTTTCGCCTATCCGTGTGCCGGGGCACGAACGAATCTATACCAATCGATTCTTTATCTGCTACTGCGCGCCGTGTTACCACGCGCCAGGACGGTTGCTATACCCTGCGAACACCCGTTCAGAATTTTAGGATGTATGTCCGGACTACTCCGATTGCGGACGGTAGTCACACCCAGATACATGCTCCCAATAAGCGAGCTAAGTGATATTCTCTACTCAAGAGATGTGCATCTTTGCAGCGTCTTGCTGATTAGACTAGTGTATTGGTTCTGATGGTTGATTGCTCCTTGAGCAATGATGGTGCGGATATTGGTAGCTTTCAGGACAGTAGTACTGCTAGTGGTAGGCATAGGAGCCTTAACTCTCGTTGGTTGTAAGGTGGAGATGGTGCCGGGCCAGGGTGGAAGAATAGACGGGAATACTGGAACGTTGTGTCGAGAGGTAGATATATGCACGCTCCGCATCGAAACCACAGATTTTCTAGAGGAATTTGTAGCTGTACCTGAACCCGGATGGAAATTTTCGCACTGGAAGAAAAGGGCTGGAGGATTCTGTGGCGGTTCAGAGAAGAATACTTGCACACTAGATACTACAAACTTCGCTGCATTTCCTGCGCTACTGGAAGTGCTGAATTCGGACAACAGGTATTTTATGGAGCCTGTATTTGAGCCGGCGGAACCATTGGTCGAGCAGTGGAGCAAGGTATTTGTAATAACCACTAAGACCGCCTTTTGTGCCTACACAGGGGCAGGGATACCGATAGACGGCCGGCGCTACTATTCAAAATTGACCAAGTACGAGAACGGGCTTCTTAGAATGGAGCCTCTAGACAGCGGATTCTTAGACATTGCGGACCCGTTGAGTCAGGAAGAGTACTTTTGGCTGTCAACGGCAGAAGGAAATTACATTCATAGATTCAGGGTGGAATGGAAACATGAAGACGAATGGAGGGTAGCCCGGGGAAAGGTAATTTGGCAATTAGATTCTAGTGCCACTTTGTTAACTACTGAGAAGTTTTGGGTCATCATCCATTGGCCGGATTTGGGGCCTGGTGGCCTGTCTGGCTTCCATTGTTCTTTCGAGACAAGTGCAACAGGTCACCTGGATCAAGACAACAATTAGGCTTCCGGACGGTATCGACAAATTAACTTCTACAGATCACAGAATCCCGGTGTAAGTATAGGAAATATAAACGGGGTGTGGCGGAGTATAAGAAGTATTAAGGGGCTGCCACGAGTAGATGTTCATCCAGGATTCAGTCTCGTAATCTGAAAAGATTGAAGACTGGTGGCGAAGTTTCCCCACATTGTCCTCGCATCGTCGGTCCTGCAGATCTCATTCGCTCGCTTTCGAACCCACGCACGAGCGAATCTATGCCAACGAATTCTTCAGTGGCGTGCCTGCTGATTGATTGCTGTTACGCTGGATTCCTTCCCAGCGAGGAGAGGCAAAGTATCAGGTGGCGCCCGGGCTGGCGGCACCAATAGTGGCAGGGTAGGGGTGGCCTGTTCCTTGTTGCGCAGGTGAGCGAGGATGCTGCCGATAATGTCCTGGTGTTCGATGCAGCGGTTCGACGCATCGACGATCACCCACACAGCCCCGCCGCAACGGGTATCCGAAGTGAACCCGTGGGTGGGGGGAGTTTATATCACAATGCCCGTTTGCGGGCCTGTAATTCCAACTTGATGTTAGTGATGATGTATTTAAAGAGGCTGAGTGGGTTTTCCTTGAATTTGCGCCATAACAGTCGGCGCAGCGCCGGTCGGCCGTCATAATTGCCCGCCCGCTGGCCGTGGCCCAAATGCAGGCCAATCTTGGGTATATCGATCACGTCCATGCCCAGGCTGAGCGTAAACACCTCGGTTTTCGGTAGCAGGCATTCATTGTCGTTGCAGGCCTGGTAGCGCACCGCTACCTGTATTTCGATTTCGTCGCTGTCCAGCGGCCGGGTTTCACTGGCCAACTCTCCCTTGGCATAGAAAGGCACGACCAGGTCGACGCTGCCACTCCAGACCTCGAGATCCACGCCCAGCGCCGCCAGGTGAAGTATTTCGGTGGCCGGTAAAATCGGCTCTTCAACCTCCAACCCTGGCGGTCCACTCACAGTAATGCTGGTTGCCACCATGCCCTCAGGTACCGGTTCGCCGTAGATATGCAGGCCGTCGGCCAATTCGAAGCGCACCACCAGTTTGCGGATAATGCCCTGGCGAATGGTGCCTTTTCCACCGTGGATGGCGACGGTGATCTTGATGTCGTCATTGCCGCCATCTGCACGGGGTGCATCGTCGTCGATAACAATCTTGCCCAGCGCCGCATCCAGCAGCAATTCGGCACTGTCACGTTTCTTGTAGGTATCGTGGAAAAACTTGGCAGTAACAAGACCTGCCTCGTCGCAGACATAGACCCCCGGGAAAGGAATGCCCCACAACATGAAATCATCCGGGGAAATTTCCGTATTCAGAATGCCGTACTGCTCAATAACGCTGGAATCCACATCTGATAGCAGGGGGTAGGGGATAGCCTGCTTGTCGGCGAACTGCCGCAGGGTCTCCTGGTCATCATAGGAAACCGCGTACAGTTTGATGTCATTCGCTTCAAACTTGGCATAAGCGTCTCGCAACTCACCTAGCTGCGTCCAGCAGGGGGGTCACCAGACGGCGGAGCGGTAAAATACCAGCACAGCCTTTTTGTTGCCCCGGTCAGCGTGAAATCTAACTGGCGTGCCATGGGCATCGGGCAGTTCGAAATCTGGCAACAACTCGCCGACTTCCGGCCCGGTGCCGTGCCCCTCAGGCAAGCTGGCACGCCCCGGGTGGCCCAGGGGGCCGGGTGCATCAAAGCCATGATGGTCGCGTTCTACAGTCATGCGCGATATATTGGCATGGAATATGCCAATATACAATCGTGCAGGTTAAACCAGCACAAAATCGGCAGATACCAGCTCATTTGTTGCTCGAAATGGGCCTGCAGGGGTTTTGACAAGCTAATTCATCGTGACCAATCAAATACAGTGGACGGCAATCAAGCAACTACCCTACTCCATTGTGAAAACGCACTTATCAAGGATAGGCAGTATTAAAGCCCTGCTTGTTAAAATGACCAGTCTCAAGGTGTCTGGTGGCGGTTCACAAAGTGACCAAGCCATGCAAATTACCGCCGATATTTTCGGCGTTACCGCCCAGCGTCCGCACACCTTTGAAACATCCGGTTTGGGCGCGGCAATCAATGCCGCCGTAGGGTCGGGGCTGCACCCCGACCACAAAGCCGCGCTGGATCGTATGATTCACCCGGGCGACCAATTTACCCCCATTGCCCAGAACCAACAGCTCTACGATCAGCTCTATCGCGAGGTATATCAAAAGATGTATGGCAAGCTCAGCCCCTTATACAAGGCCATACGCAGCATTACCGGGTATCCTAAATAGTGGGCATTGCCCCCGCCGCCTGCAATCTCGGCAGCTCAATGGCCGGACACTTATCCATCACTACAACCATCCCCGCTGCCTCTGCTCGCCGCGCCGCCTGCTCATCCACAACACCCAGTTGTGTCCAAATGGCCCCGGCTTCAATCTCAATAGCTTGTTCAACAATGTCTGCCAGGTAGTGCGGCTGACGAAACACGTCGACCATATCTATCAGTACGGGGATCTCCGACAAACTGCTGAACACCGGCCGGCCGCAAATTTCACTGCCGGCCAGCCCCGGGTTGACCGGGTAAACCTGGTAACCTGCCTGCACCAGAAACGCCAGTACACGGTGGCTGGGACGCTCCGCTTTGGCGCTGGCACCGATCAGTGCAATGCTGCGGGTGGTCGATAGCAAGTCGGCAATGTCGCGGTCGGAAGTTAGTGGCATGATTCAGTTATGCAGTTTTGGGGTCAGAGCCGGGTCAGAGCCGGGTCAGAGCGGGGTCAGAGCCGGCTCTGACCCCAGATTTAGGCTTCGCCCCACTGCGGGGGTCTTTTTTCAAAGAAGGCCTTAATACCTTCATCTGAATCTACACCGGTGAGGGCCTTGACCATTTCTTCAGAAGCGTAGTCGAAGGCCTGCTCTACGGGCATATCTATTTGCCGATAAAAAGCCTGCTTGCCGCTGCGAATTCCCTGGGCTGATTTTGAGGCAATACGCCGGGCCAATTGTTCTACCTCAGCATGCAGCTGCGATGCAGCGACGGCGCGATTTATCAATCCCATGCGCACGGCGTCCTCGGCCGAGAACATATCGCCGGTCAGGGCCAGCTCCATGGCGTGTTTGCGGTGTATATTGCGCCCTATGCCCACCAATGGCGTGGTACAAAAGCTGCCAATATTGACTCCCGGTGTACAAAAATGGGCATCTTCACTGGCGATAGCCAGGTCACAGGCAGACACCAGTTGGCAACCGGCCGCCGTGGCCGTACCTTGCACGCAGGCGATAACGGCCGTGGGACATCGCATGATAGACAGCATCATCTCGCTGCAGCCCTTGAGAATAGCCCGCAAATGCGCATCGCGACTGGCATAAGCCTCTGGCGTCGGCCCTGTCATTTCCGCCAGGTCGTGGCCGGCGGAAAATACCGGGCCAGAGCCCGCTAGCACGATGACCCGTACCTGCGGATTTTCACCGGCCGCATCAACCTCCTGCTTGATGGCCGCAATCATACTGCTGGACAGCGGGTTGCGTTGTTTGGGACGGTTGAGGGTAAGCCAGCAGACGCCCTCCGATATCTCGCTGAGGACGTAGGAGGGGTCGTTGCTTGTTGCTAGATTTGGCATGTTCGATTTCTCCAGATAAGCCACCAAGCTACCACAAACATCTAATTGGCAGCACCTGTTATCCGTCCTATGCCAATGGATCTGAAGCTCCGGTTAGTGCGTCTTTCGGTATTGCATAGCCTGGCGCACCCGCTCCACCGCCATTTTCATGGCGGCCTCGCGGGATGAGATGCCCTCGGCTTTGGCGCGTTCAAGCATGTTGCGCGTATTGTTGGCGACCTTGTCGGCAATACTGCTCATGGCCTGTAATTCGCTGCGACCGTGATATTCAACCGCACCACAAATGACGCCACCGGCATTGGCAATAAAGTCAGGCAGTATGATGGTGCCGCGTTGCTCGAGGTTCTGCTCAGCGTCCAGTGACGCCGGTATGTTGGCGCCCTGGGCAAAGATCTTTGTGTTCAGGCGCTGCACATTTTCCATGCGAATAACATCCGGTTGTGCCGCCGGAATCCAGATGTCGCAGGCTATATCAATGACACCCTCTCGGTCGATCTTCTCGCCACTGTCGAGATCCTGAACTTTGCCGCCCTCTCCCTTGATGGCCATCAGCGCCGCCACGTCGAGACCATTGGAATCCGCCAATCCGCCGTAAATGTCAGCGACACCCACCAGCACTGCCCCCTTTTCCGCAAGAAAGCGGGACACATGTATGCCGACTGAACCGAAGCCCTGCACAACGAACGTGGCCCCATACAGGTCGAGATCACAGAATTCACTGGCCACTTCAATGGCAGCGCAAAGGCCATAACCGGTGGCACCGATCAAATCGAGTGGAATGCCGCCGATCTCGCGCGGCAGTCCAACGGCACGCCCGGTAATGTCATGACACCAGGCCATGCAGATTTCGTCGGTGCCCATATCGGGTCCGACGATGTAGTCCGGGATATTCTTGATCGCATAGGCAAAGGAGCGAATCAGGCGTTCCTTCTCGGCTAGGGGCATTTTTGGGTCGCCGATAATCACAGATTTTGCGCGGCCATGGGGCAGCCCCGCGGCCGCGTTCTTGAGGGTCATGGCGCGGGCCAGACGGGCACATTCGTCTAGGCTAACATCAACGGCCATGCGACAGCCGCCAATGGCGGGCCCGGCAGCCACATTATCGATAACCAGGATGGCCTTCAGACCCGTGGCAGGATCGTGGATATGGATAACCTTCTCAGGACCCAGTTCATCAATCAGATCAAATGGTTCAGTCATGGTCGGATTCCCTGTCGTCGTGTGAGTGTTCCAGGTCATCGATCTTCTGCCAATCCCGGGGTGCACTCATTGACTTGTACCAACGAGTTTCAGTGCACCAGGCGATGGAGAATCACGGCATTTGCGCTATGCTTACGCTATAGCCAGCGGATTGCACCAATGATCAGAGTTGCCGGTATTATTTTCTTGCTGTATTGCCTGCCCTGTGCAGCTACCACCATCTACAAGTCAGTGGATGCCCAGGGTCGGGTATCGTACTCAGACCAACGACCGGTTGAAACCACGCTGGTAGAGATCCTGGAATACACCGAAACTGCGCCCACCCTGGCCGCCGATGATGCCGCTCGCCTGGCCGCGATGCGTGAAACCACCGATCGCATGGCAGCGGATCGCAGGGAGCGCGAGGCCAGCCGGGCCCGGCTCCGCAGAGAGCGCGGCACAACACAAATCGTACAGGTGCAACAAGAACCCTATTATATTCCTATCTATGGTCGCCGGGTGCACCGCCCCGTTATCCGACCACCGCTGCATCGGCCGCTGCCTATAGGCCAGCCCGCGATTCGCTCACAGTACCCCGCCAAACTGATCCGGCAGCACTACCGCGGCGCCGCCGCTCGCGTTTTCAATCCTCCAGGCAATAAATACAGCGGTTGGTGAGGACAAGGCCCCCCGGGGTTTCTTGAGATAGACTGCAGCGATGTTTGATTTCTATATCAGCTACGAATACTGGTTTGCCGCCACCCAGCTGGTGCTGGCCATGCTGGGCATGGGCGCTACCTTGCAATTCAGGGATTTTGTCGCGGTATTCTTGCGACCCCGATCCTTGCTATTTGGCCTGGTGATACAAATCCTGTTTGTACCCATCATTGTCTGGAGCCTGATTACCATCACCTCACCGCTGGCAGGGCTGGCCATTGGGCTGGCCCTGTGTGCCGCCATACCCGGTGGCACCATGTCCAATGTGTTTACCTTCCTGGCCCGCGGCCACGTCGCCCTGTCTATTGCGTTAACAGCGGTCACTACCGTGGCTTGTCTGCTTACCACACCGATTATACTGGGGCTATTAATTGCCGAGCAGATGCCCGACAGCTTCGTAATGCCCACCGCCAAAATCGCCACAGAAATTACCCTGGTCCTGTTATTGCCACTGGCGCTGGGTATGGCTGTGTTACAGCTTAGACCAGCCGAGGCTGCAGTGTTTTCCAAGCGTTGTATTCGTGCTTCAATTTTTGTGATCGCACTAATCATCATTGGCGCCACCGGTGCTGGTCGCATAGATATCGAGCAATTTGGGCTGGGCAACCTGCTCATAGTGCTAATGCTGGTGCTGGCCCTGGCAACCCTGTCCTGGTTGGCACCGCGCTGGTTCGGGTTAAATCGAGTCGACTGCACGGCAATCAATATCGAGGCAACCGTGCGCAACAGCAATATGGGATTGCTGATAAAGGCATCGCTGTTTCCCGCTGCTGTCGGAGTAGCAGACCCGGTGGGGGATATGGTGCTGTTTACCGTACTGCTGTACGGCGGTATAGCACTGGTGACCGGTATTGCCCAAATCTACATTCATGGCTATTTCAACAAGGCCGTGGCCAAAACCCCTGCTACAGGCTAACCACCCATCCAAAGGGGTCTTCGCGATTTCCATGCTGAATACCGAGCAGTTCGGCAAATAGCAGTTTGGCCACCGGCCCGGGCTGGTTGCCGTTGATAGTGTATTCCTTGCCCGCCAGCGCCAACACGCCCACCGGCGACACTACAGCAGCCGTACCACAGCCGAATACCTCGGTGATCTTGCCGCTCTCGATGTCCGCCAGGGCCTGGTGAATATCCACGCGTTCTTCGGCCACCTCGTAGCCCAGGGTGGGAGCAAGCTGCAACAGGGAATCTCGGGTTATACCGGCAAGAATACTGCCGCTAAGCTCAGGGGTAATAATTTTGCTCCCCTCGTAAACGAAGCAGATATTCATCGCTCCCACTTCTTCAACGTAGCGACCCTCTATGGCATCCAGCCACAACACCTGGGTATAGCCCTGCCTGGCCACCTCTTCACTGACAAACAGGCTGGCCGCATAGTTACCGCCAGTTTTAGCTTCACCGATACCACCAATCACCGCGCGCCGGTGTTGATCAGCGACATAGACAGAGACCGGGTTAAAACCCTGCTCATAGTAGGGGCCGGCCGGACCGGTAATAATAAAGTGCAGGTAGTTGGCGGCTGCACCCAGGCCCAGCTTAGCGCTGGTGGCAATCATGGTGGGGCGGATATACAAAGAGGAGCCTTCTGCGCTCGGCACCCAGTTCTGGTCCAGGCGCACCAGCGCTTTCAGTGCTTCAATTTGCTGGGCCTCGGGCACCTCGGGCATAACCATGCGGGCAGCGGAGCGATTGAAGCGCTGCGCGTTCTGGTCCGGACGAAACAGGTTGATACCCCCATCGGAGCGGCGGTACGCCTTTAAACCTTCAAAGATTTCCTGCCCGTAGTGCAGCACCGCTGCTGCCGGGTCCAGTGAAAAGTTTCCATAGGGGCCTATTTTGGCACTGTGCCAACCTTTTCCATCGTCATACACTTGCGTGAACATGTGATCGGAAAATACCGTCCCAAATCGAATATCCTCAGGACAACTACCCCGTTCACTTTCCGCCAGTGCGTTAATCTCAATACTCATGTCTTACCAACTCCACAATCTTTCCCGACCTTACCAAAATCCAAGCGTACAATTATGCACCAACTGGCCCGTTGGCGCGTGCCAGAAAGTGGTAAAAAAATACCTTCGGTCAAAAATCTTGTTCCAATGCCTGCAGTCTTCGCGCACACCAGGCGTACAACGGCAGAGATTAGTCCTATACTGCATTGTCGTCTAAGCGATTCAGGAGCTTCGAACATTGGATACATCCTCCCACACCATGCAAACCCTGTTTCAGCAATTGGGCCTGTCATCCGACCAGGTCGCCATAGAGAATTTTATTTTCAACAATCACCTGAAAGACAATATGCCCCTGGACCACGCCGCTTGCTGGAGCGCCTCCCAGGCGCAGTTTATTCGCGAGGCGCTGGACCAGGATTCAGACTGGTGTGAAATTGTCGACCAACTGGATGCGCTGTTGAGGCAATAGGCCTATGAACAGGTATTGGCTTATACCATTGATGGCACTGACACTGGGTGCCTGTGACTCCTATCAGGATCCCACCCCAGGGACCGACCGCGTCCCGACACGGACAGTTAGCAACTACTCCAGCTATGGTGGCGACGGCGGTCGTCAATTTGCTGCCGGAGAGCTTATTACCACCGCCAACGTCACCGGCCTGAAGCCCCTGTGGTCCTACCACACCGGCGACGTTTCAGCAGGCTCAATCGACATACCTTCGACCACCTCTTTTCAGAACACCCCCATACTGGTCGACGGTGTTATGTATCTATGCTCACCCTTCAACCGGGTAGTGGCACTGGATCCCGCCAGCGGCGCCGAGCTGTGGTCCTACGATCCTGAGATCAACCTCAAGGGCCATTATTCAAATCAACTGGTCTGCCGTGGCGTCAGTTACTGGCAGGACAAAGCACAGCCAGAGACTAATACCTGTGCCACGCGAATATTCACCGCTACCAATGACACACGACTGATTGCGTTGGATGCGAAGACCGGCCAGCCCTGCGATGACTTTGGTAACAAGGGCGTGGTAGATACGTCAAAGGACCTGGGCAAAGCCAGTTACATCGGCGAGCATCATCACACCTCACCCCCGGCCATTATTGGCAACACCGTCGTCATAGGCGGCTCGATAAGCGATGGTGCCGGTATGGATGCACCCAGTGGCGTAGTTCGCGCCTATGACGCGCGCACTGGCAAGCAGCTGTGGGCGCAGGACCTGGCACCACCGGCTTTCGACTATAACGCCAACCTGGTCAGCGAGAGCGGTTACGCACTGGCCACACCCAACGTATGGGCACCCATGAGCGTCGATGAAGAGCTGGGGCTCATCTATGCACCGACCGGCAATCCACTGCCCGACTACTTTCGCGAGCCCAGTCGCAGCGACCAAACCAATATGTCCTACTATGGTTCTTCCCTGGTAGCTCTCAAGGTCGATACCGGCGAAGTGGCTTGGCACTACCAGTTTGTGCATCGGGATTTCTGGGATTTCGACACCCCGGCACAACCCACCCTGTTCGAGCTGGAGCGCTACGGTAAGAAAATTCCAGCGGTTGCCCAGGCCACCAAGATGGGGCTGATTTTTATTCTCGACCGCCGCAGCGGCGAACCCCTGTTTCCTGTTGAGGAGCGCCCGGTTCCGCAAAACCCTTATTTCCCAGACCTGGTGCTGTCACCCACCCAGCCTTTTCCCGTCTTGCCAAAACCGGTTTCGGATACCACACTGGACCCGGAGGATGCCTTCGGTTTTACCTTCTGGGATCGGGCTGTGTGCCGCAAGGAGTTGGCGAGCTTGCGCTATGAGGGCATATACACCCCGGTGTCGCCCCAGTGGACGCTTATGTATACCGGCAATGCCGGTGGCGTGAACTGGGGTGGACTGGCCATAGACCAGGAAAAGCAGGTATTGGTCGTTAACGCGTCTAACCTCGCCTTCAAGGTTAAACTCATTCCCAGCCGGGATGTGGACGCCCTGCGCGCCGCCAACCCGGGTGAAGAAATTTCAAAACAGGCCGGCATGCCCTGGGGCATGTGGCGGACCATGGTGATGTCACCCTTTGGTGCGCCCTGCAACCCAACACCCTGGGGAGTGTTAACGGCAATTGACCTGAACACAGGCGAACAGTTGTGGCAATCCACCCTGGGCACCACCCGCGATCTTACGCCGCTGCCGATAGCGTTCAATACCGGCACTCCGTCGCTGGGCGGGCCTCTTATGACCGGCGGTGGTCTCACCTTTATCGGCGCCACCCTGGACAACTACCTACGTGCCTTCGATACCAAAACCGGTGCCGAGTTATGGAAAGGTCGACTGCCAGCGCCCGCCACCGCCACCCCCATGTCCTATGTGTTAACGCTGAACAATGGTGACAAGAAACAAATCGTGGTGGTAGCCGCCGGCGGCCACGGGCGAGGCGGCACAGCGCTTTCTGACACCCTGGTTGCCTTTGCACTTGAATAGGACTATCCACTCTTGATACAACTGGGAGAATTTAACACCCTCAAAGTAAGCGGCTCACATCGAGCTGGCGTGCTGCTGCGTGATGACGAGCAGCAAGAGGTGCTGCTAAAAGGCGACGCGGATCACGCCATCGGCGATACCGTAGATGCCTTCATCTTCCTGGATGCCAACGGAGAACTGGCTGCGACCACCCGCGCACCACTGGCCTGTGTGGGACAAGTGGCATGGATGCAAATTGTCACGGTCAACCAGTACGGCGCCTTCGCCGACTGGGGCCTGCCCAAGGATTTGTTTATACCCTTTGGCGAACAACAGCACGAACTGAGATCGGGTAGTCATGTCCTGGTAAGAGTGTACGTGGATAACCAAAACCGCCTTGCGGGTTCTACCAAGCTGGACCGCTGGATAGAAGAAACCGCCGACGATTACAAGTTTGGACAGCAGGTATCAATTATCATCGGCGATCGCACCGAGCTGGGTTTCAAGGCGGTTATTAACCACCAGGTCTGGGGTTTACTCTATAACAACGAGCTGACCAAACCGGTGCGCAAGGGCCAGCTTATGGACGCCTATATAAACAGGGTCAGAAACGACGGCAAGATTGACCTGATACTTAGCAAACCCGGCTATTCGAAAAGCAAAATCGACGAGGCCGCCGACCACATACTCGCCAAACTGGCCGAGCACGACGGCCTGCTAATGCTCTCAGACAAAAGCCCACCGGAAGCTATTCGCTCGGTGTTCGGTGTCAGCAAGAAGATATTCAAGCAGGCAATAGGTGCACTCTACAAGCAGCGGCGCATTCAACTGGATGGCAAGTCTATTCGCCTCAACCCTACTCGCCAAAACAAGGATTGATTGTTTGATGGCGACTAGAAAAATGGGAACAGTATTCGCGCTGTTGTTGTTCGGGCTACTTGCCTGCAGTAGCGATGTGGCGTTCCAGCCGCTGCCGGCGGGCACGACCGTGCTGGCATTTGGCGATAGCGTAACTCACGGCACGGGCGCCCAACCGGGCGAGGACTACCCCAGTCTGCTGGCTATGCAAACCGGCTGGCAGGTAATCAATGCCGGCATTCCCGGCGACACGGCCAGGCAGGCACAACATCGTCTGGCCGCCTTACTACGCGAGCACCAACCGGCGCTGGTGATCGTGGAGCTGGGCGGCAATGATTTTCTGCGCAAACGATCTTCTGCCAGGGTCAAACAGGACCTGCAGACCATCATCAATGAGAGCATGGAATCAGGAGCGATTACGGTGCTGGTAGCCGTGCCGCAACTATCCATTCTCAGGGCTGGCGTGGGCGCCCTGAAAGATGCCGATATCTATGCACAACTGGCACAAGATACCGGGGCATTGCTGGTAGAAGATAGTTTTTCCGACGTGCTGTCTGATGAGGCATTGCGCTCCGATCCGATTCACCCCAATGCATTAGGCTATCAACAATTTACCCGTGACCTTATTGTACAGTTACGTTCAGCAGGGCTTTATCAATGAAAAAAGTATTCAAAATAATAATGATCGTCTTGACACTGCTGGTCCTGGTTGGCGTCGGCATTGGCGTCTTTCTCTACCTGGCCACGGCAGATGATCTGTTTGGCGAGCTGTTTAATGACAATTGCAGTAGCTGCCACGGCGATCAGTTGCAAGGCATTCCCAGCCTGGGACCAGCGCTGATAAATGCCGACTTACAGCACGGCGATACCGTTGCCGAGCTGATGCACAGCATTAGCACCGGCAACCCGCTGCAAGGCATGCCGGCCGGGTCTGAAACCCTGGACCCAGCGGAGATCAAGGCGCTGGCCATTTATATTGCCGAGCGGCGTGCGGACAGGATTTTTACTGACTTCAAAGTTGAGTTCGATTTGGTACTGCCACGCGGAACCATCGAATCCCAGCGCCAGTCTTTTACCGTTGAACTGGTTACCGATCAACTGCACCACCTGCCCTATTCCATAGCGCCGCTTCCCGATGGTCGCATCCTGGTTACCGAGAAAACCCAGGGCTTGAGAATCATTTCGGCCGATGGGGTTTTATCAGATGTGATAGAAGGCACGCCCACTGTTTTTGATGACGAAATCACCGTAGTGGGTATCGCCTTCGGCCTGGGTTGGCTGATGGACATAAAACCCCACCCGGATTATGCCAACAATGGCTGGATCTACCTGAGCTTCACCGATCGCTGCCCGGAGTGCGACAACATACTGCCCACCAGCATGACCAAGCTGGTACGTGGTCGCATAACAAATAACAAATGGGTGGATGAAGAAACTATCTGGCAAGCCGATCGATCCTTTTATACCTCCACGCCAGATGTTGCTGTAGGAGCTCGCATCGCCTTTGATGACCAGGGTTATGTTTACCTGAGCATAGGCATTAAGGGTGCGTCTAACTACCACGGCATACAGGATCTCAGCACACCCTACGGCAAGATTCATCGGGTGCACGACGACGGTCGCATACCGACAGACAACCCTTTTGCGAACACCGCGGGAGCCTACCCTACAATATGGACCTACGGGCATCGCAGTCCGCAGGGGCTGGAGTTCAATTTTAGAACCGGTCAGCTGTGGTCAACAGAAATGGGGCCGCGCGGTGGCGACGAGCTGAACCTGCTACTACCGGGCAAGAATTACGGCTGGCCACTGTATTCCCAGGGCCTGAACTACAACGGCACCCCGGTAGAGTACGGCAAGCAACTGGATATTGAGTACAAGCTGGAAGATATCGAGCAATCGATTGTCGACCTGACCCCCGCTCCCGCCATATCCAGCTTTATCTTTTACGAGGGCGACCTATTCCCCAACTGGCAGGGCCAGGTAATCGTTGGTTCACTGAAAGCCACCGAGCTGTATCGCATCGTCATAGAGAACGATGAGTTCGTGAGCAGGGAAACCCTGCTGAAACGCCTGGCCCGCATCCGCGATGTCGAAGAGGGCGCCGACGGCAATATCTACCTGCTGCTGGAGCACGCCGATGGTGGTCAGGTGGTACGGCTGGTGCCAGCAGAGGCGCCTGACCCCATATCTATGGCGGATTAGAATCTGCCCTACGGTAGGGCCCGGATTATCTGGGGAGGGACTTAAGTCCGTCCCCTCTAATTCAGATTACGATTCATCAGCTTATAAATCCGCCGATACTCATCCAACCACGATTCCGGCTGGGTGAAGCCGTGCCCATCCAGTGGGTAAATTGCTATCTCAAAATTCTCCTTGTTGAGTTCCAGCAGACGCTGCACCATTAGCACCGAATCCTGGAAGAACACATTGTTATCTTGCATACCGGTGGCAATCAACAAGGGGCTTTTCAGCCCAGCGGCAAAGTTAATGGGCGAGCTTCTCTGGTAAGCCCAGGGGTCGATATCCGGCGTGTTTAAAATCGCCGCCGTATAGTCTTGTTCGTAGTGCATCCAGTCGACCACCGGCCTCAAGGCGGCGCCGGCCGCGAAAGCATCCGGGGCTCGAAACAGGGCCATAAATGTCATAAAGCCCCCGTAGGAACCCCCGTAAATCCCTACCCGTTGACGGTCTACGCCCTGGGTCTGCGCCAGCCAGTCAATACCATCCAGGTAATCTTCCAGCTCCGGATGACCCATGTTGCGATAAATAGTGGTGCGCCAGTCGCGACCGTAACCCTGGGAGGCGCGGTAATCCATATCCAGGACCACGTAACCTTCATTGGCCAAAATAGTGTGAAACATAAACTCGCGAAAATAATAGGGCCAACCCTTGTGGGCGTTCTGGGTATAACCCGCGCCGTGCACAAACATCACAGCAGGATAGCTTTTGGCTGGATCGTGGTCGGGCGGCAGATACAATTTGGAATAGATGGGACGGTCTGTGTGAGATGACGGCACTTTGACAATTTGTGGTATCACCCAGTCTATGGTCTTGAAGCGCGCGCTCACTGTATCGGTAAGCTGGCGTGCCGCCCCGCCATCGCTGGCCATCACATAAAGATCAGCGTGCCTGTCTATAGAGGAGCGCGACACCAGCAGTTGGCTGGCATCCGGCGACAGGGTAAAACTGCTCACGCCGTGAAGCTCTGTCACCTGCTGCAACTCACCGCCATCGGTGGCAACCGAATACACTTCCCACTCGCCAGGCTGGGTCCGATTGGCAACCAGCCAGGCGCGATCGCCGGCACTATTAAAGCGGGGTTCTCGCACCACAAACTTACCGCTGGTCAGTGCGCGCGCTTGGTTGCGGTTGAGGGGCTTAACATACAGGTGGTTGTAACCGGACACCTCAGACTGAAACCACAAACGCTTGCCATCGGGCAACCAGCCGAATTGACGGTAGGCCCAATTGACCCAGGCATCGTCTGTTACGCGGTTCTGGCTGATGGCGGTGTCAGCGCCGGCTGCAATGGTAAACAGCCAACGATCTTTATGGTCGGCGCTGGTGACCATCACCGCCACCTGGTCGCCCTGCTCAGACCAGGCCACAGAGCGATGCACCAAATCACGCAGGGCTGGCGCTTTAAGCCGCGCCTCCACAGCTGTGCGATTGACACCTTGCTCCACATGCCAGGCTATGGCCTTTTTGCGCAATTTTTTCAGTGGATCGCGGCTGCGACCCGGCAGCCTGGTGGTGTCCACCTCCTGATATTCACCCGAAGCCAAATCAACCATGACATAAATCGGGTTTGCCGGCAGCGCGCGACCCACTCTTTCACGCACCTCGCGGGTGGTCACGGTTCCCGACTCGTTCACATATTGAGGCATCTGATCGTGCCGATGCTTACGCTTTTTTTCCCGTTTGGCATCCTTCACGATCAACAACAGGTGTCTGCCATCAGGCGACAGCCAGCGCGATAGCTCCAACCATTTCTTTGCGCCCAGATAGATTGGCTGCAGGGGATATAAACGGCCACCATCTCGCTGGCTACGCGCCGCCGCTGCCGCTACTTGCTCGCGACGCATATTCTCAACCACCGAGCTGTAACTACGGCGCTGCTGGTCACGCAGTGGATCAAAATCCTGTGGGTTAAATGGGTCGTTCTCAAAACGCAGGTCGCTGAGCTGCCGTGTATTGCCTGACTCCTGTGAGTACAGAAAATACACCCCCTCGCGCTTGAATCCAATGGTGCTGCCATCGGTCAGGAAAACCGGGTCGGATTCAAGCGCCAGGGTATTGGTAAGCTGGGTGACGCGACCGCTCTGCAAGTCCTTTATATAGACATCTCCAGACTCTGCCCACGCGGTTCTGGTACGCGCGAGGTTATAAACTCGATTGCGACCGCTATCCCTGTTCATCTCCTGCGGTGCCAAGCGCTGCGCGTTCCCACCGGTATTTGCCACCCGGTAAACATCACGAAAGTCTTCGCCCGCGTGTTTTTGCCGGTAGTACAGCTGCGCGCCATCGTCCGACCACCAGGGCTGTTCTGGTGCATTACCGATCCAGTCGGGGTCGGACATGATGAGTTCCAGGTCAGGTGTTTCAGCGACCGACCATGTACCAAAAAAAATACTCGCCACCAACAGCACGGTTGAACTTATTCGCATCACAAACACCTCCTAGAGAAAGTCCTTCAGTAATCCCAGGAACATCTCCAACTGATCATGGTGTACCCAGTGCCCGGCGTTGGGCACATTCTCCACCTGCACATCCTGGAAAACTTCGGCGCGCCCATCCTCAGCCGGATTTGAAGCATCACTCTCTTGGCCATAGACCAGCAGGGTGGGACAGCTGATCTGTGACAGAATGTGCTCGGTATCTTCCAGGCGCAGACCACTGGACGGGAAGGCACGGATGTAATTGTCAAACTTCCAGCTATAGCTGCCATCCTCATTTTGGTTAATGCCATGCACAGTCAGGTGGTAGGCCTGCTCTACCGAAAGATGCGGGTTGGCTTGCTTCATCCGGGTAGCGGCTTCCTCAATACTGGTATAGCGACGAGTCTGTCTGCCAGACAGTTTGCGCAGCTGCTTGATCCAGCCGCGCAGGCCTTCATCGATGTCGATTTTTTTCATCTCCGCAGCCATCTTCGGCGACGGCCCCAGACCCTCGATGGCAACCAGTTTGGACACCTTGTCCGGGTACAAACCGGTGTAGCGCAGGGAGATATTGCCACCCATGGAGTGCGCCACGATGCGCAGCGGCGCCAGCTCCAGTTGATGTATTAACTGGGTGATATCGTAGACGTAATCCATGGTGGTATAGGTGCCACCGACAATCCACTGGCTGTCGCCGTGACCGCGCAAATCCGGAGCGATAACGTGGTAGTCCTTGCGCAGCGCCTGGGCGACCCAGTCCCAATTGCGGCAGTGATCGCGCCCACCGTGTACCAACAACAGCGGCGGCGCCTCCGGGTTGCCCCAGTCGACGTAATGCAAACGCAAGCGCTGCGAAAAATAATTGTGCGAAGTTGGGCCTGAAGCAAAATTCATAAGCATCCTGACAGCTTAAAGTACCGGGCTCAGTAGCGACGCGGTATTGTTCCAGAGTTTTTGCCCCCGCGACCAGTTGGCAACCCTCTCACTGCTGACCCGGTGAGAGTCTTGCAGGTAGCTTTGCTGGCGCTGGTAAATGGTGAGGGTCAAGGCCCTGTCATAGAGAAGAATATTATTCTCAAAATTAAGATCAAGGCTGCGTCTATCCATATTGGCCGAACCAATTAGCGACACTTCGCCATCCACCGTGAGGGTCTTGGCATGCAGCAGGCCACCTTCAAACTCATACAGCTCGACACCGGCCAGCAGTAAATCTGCATAGCAGCTGCGACTGGCGGCGGCCACAAAGGCGGAATCATTGCGCGCTGGCAGTATCAGGGTTGTCCTTACGCCGCGATAGGCGATTGAGCAGAGTGATTCAAGCATGGCGTCGTTGGGCACAAAATAGGGTGTGGATATGGTCAGTGTTTCCCGCGCGCTATACATTAACGCAGTAAACATTTCCGGCATCGCTGAATGTCGATAACTTGGACCGGTACCGATCACTTGAGCGATGACATCCCCGGTGGCCGCCGGTATTGAATCCCTGAAAAGCTCGCTTAAATCTTCATCAACCGTACTCATCCAGTCACAGGCGAACAAATGCTGATTTTGCGCCACCACCGGGCCCTCGAAGCGCAGTAAAATATCCACCCAGGGTGCAAATTTGGGTTTGACACGAAATTCAGGATCGGCGCAATTCTGGCTACCGCAGTAAGTAATCTGCCCGTCAATCACCACTATTTTACGGTGGTTGCGCAGATCCACTCTGCCGCGCAAGGGTCGTATAAACAGGTTCCCCAACGGCAATGCTGCTGCCAGATTCACCCCGGCCTCGCGCATAGCCGACCAGTGCGGTGAGGAGATCATGGCACGAGAACCCAGGCCATCGGCCATGGCGCGACAGCACACCCCTCGTGCCGCTGCCCGTTTCAAGGCCTCGACTACTTTTAGCCCGTTGTTATCGGTGAGCCAGATATAGAACAAAAGATGCACATGCAACTGCGCCGCATCAATATCGCCCACCATGGCGTCGATAGCAGCGTTGGAATCGCGCATCAGTTGCGCGTGATTGCCGCCCACCGCGGTATAGCCATTAATGGATTGCGCCAGCTTGAACAATCGCAGAAAACGACCCGGCAAAACCACAGCTTCATCAATCGCAACACCTGCACTAATCGATGCTGGTGAGGGTAAAAGCCCAATAGCCTTTTTCTGAGCACGTATGTGGCGGCGCCCCAGGTTGACCTCTCCCAACAGGATATAGGCGAATAGCCCAACCACCGGGAGCACCGCGACCACGACAACCCAGGCAATGCGAGAGCTCGGCTCCCGGTGAGGGCGCAACATGATACGAACGATCACCGGCAGTTCAACCAACTTCAGCAGCAACCACCAAATCTCGCTAACAAGCAGGTCCATTGCTCTGCTCCTAGCCCTTACAAAAGGCCGCCAGGTCCCTGGCGGTATCGCGACTGATGTCGGGACAGCAAATGGGGAAAATTTCAGTGCCGTGCATAGTGCCCATTACCTGCCGGCATCGTGCGGCCACACCATTTTTGAGTAGCAGGCGATAAAAGTTAATACCCTCATCACGCAGCGGGTCACACTCGTTCACACTGATAACGGTAGGCGGTAAACCCCGTACATCTTCATCGCTGGCGAATCCGGGCCAGGCCAGCGGGTTCCTGTTATTGAACTGTTCAATACCGTAGGCCATGGCGCCATTGTTGTTATGCAAGTCCAGCAGAATACCATTGTTCTCCGTCGATGAGGGATTCTCTGGCAGGGGCCACTGTCCGGCGATGTAGGGACACAGGGCGTACAGGCCCTGGATCAGTTGCGAGTCACCTTCCTGCAGTAGACGCAGGCCCGTTGCCAGGGTCAGGTTGCCGCCGCCGCTTTCGCCGGCAACAATAATTCTGTCCGCATCTATATTCAATTCATCACTGTTGGCAATCACCCACTTCAGGCCCGCCACACAATCATTGAGACCGGCCGGATATGGCGCCACTTCCGGCGCGGAAGAAGGCGTTAGCGCATTGCGAAAATCAACCATGGTCACGGCGACGCCCTGGGCGGCAATAATTCTTCCCCAGGCCCGGTAGTTGCCGTCGAAACAGGACATCGCCTGCATGCCACCGCCGTGAATGTAGTACACACAGGGTAGTTGTTCATTGCTGTCGGGGCGAATGTATTGAATAAGTATCCTGTTGCCGTCGGGCTCGGAATTGAACTCCAGCGTAGTGGTTTTCAAGCCGGCAGATGACGCGATCTCCTCGGTATCACACATGCCCAGGAACAACTTCAAACCTTCGGATGCCACCTTTGCCGCATCGCTATTGGCCTGCGTCAGCAGCTCTTCGCGGCTGGATACATCGGCAGCAGGGGGTAACACCATTGCACCCAATATGGCCTTGATACGCGGATCTATCCTTGGATCGTCCATTACTTGGTTATTGCTCATTTTCTAACTCACTGTATTTATTGGATAATTCATAATATGAATAACAGAAATACTTTCTATTTATTTCATTTATATTGCTGCGCGCGCTAAGATACGCGCCACTCTCAATCAACCTACACGCAGGTATTACCGTGTCTGATTATCAGAACCTTGTCGACAAATACTCCACGCTTCGCAACGCGCAAGGCAATGCCTGGGCCGCCATCAGCCCCGAGTACGCCGCCCGTATGGAGCTGCAAAACCGCTTCAAGACCGGTATCGACGTCGCCAAGTACACCGCCGACATTATGCGCCAGGATATGGACGCTTACGACGCTGACTCTTCCCAGTACACCCAGTCACTGGGTTGCTGGCACGGCTTCATCGCCCAGCAAAAGATGCTCGCCATCAAAAAGCACCACGGCACCACGAGCAAGCGCTACCTGTACCTGTCAGGCTGGATGATCGCCGCACTGCGCAGCGAATTTGGCCCCCTGCCCGACCAATCCATGCACGAAAAAACCTCGGTGCCGGCCCTGATTGAAGAGCTGTATACCTTCCTGCGCCAGGCCGATGCCCGCGAAATGGGTCACCTGTTCAGGGACCTGGATGCCGCCCGCGAAGCAGGTGATCAGCTTGCTGAGCAAGCCACGCTCAAGGCTATCGAGAACTACGAGACCCACGTGGTACCCATTATTGCCGATATCGATGCCGGTTTCGGCAACGAAGAAGCTACCTATTTGCTGGCCAAGAAAATGATCGAAGCCGGCGCCTGTGCTATCCAGATCGAAAACCAGGTGTCTGACGCCAAGCAGTGTGGCCACCAGGCCGGCAAGGTCACCGTGCCTCACGAAGACTTCCTGTCCAAGATCAATGCCATCCGCTACGCCTTCCTCGAGCTAGGCGTGGATAACGGCATTATTGTTGCCCGTACCGACTCGCTGGGCGCTGGCCTGACCCAGAAAATCCCGGTATCTACCGATGCTGGCGACCTGGCCCACAAATACAACCAGTTCCTGGAAACCAGCATTATCGCCTCGGCTGAGGATGTTAACGAAGGCGATGTCATCATCAAACAGGATGGCAATCTGGTTAAACCCGTGCGCCTGCCGAATGGCTTGTACCGTTTCAAGGACGGCACCGGTGAAGCTCGCTGCATACTGGACTGCATCACCAGCCTGCAAAACGGCGCTGACCTGTTGTGGATTGAAACCGAGAAGCCGCATGTTGGCCAGATCGGTGCCATGGTCGATGAAATTCGCAAGGTAATTCCCAACGCCAAGCTGGTCTACAACAACAGCCCGTCCTTTAACTGGACGCTGAGCTTTCGCCAGCAAGTTTTTGATGCCTGGACTGAAGCCGGTAAGGATGTGTCAGCCTATGACCGCGACCAGCTGATGAGTGTCGATTACGACGATTCAGAGCTGGGCGCAGAAGCTGATGCTAAAATCCAGTCCTTCCAGGCCGATGCCGCCCGTGATGCAGGTATTTTCCACCACCTGATCACTCTGCCGACCTACCACACGGCCGCCCTATCTACCGACAACCTGGCCAAGGGTTACTTCGGTAAAGAAGGTATGTTGGCTTACGTGAAAGGTGTACAGCGCCAGGAAATTCGCCAGAACATCGCCTGCGTCAAGCACCAGGACATGGCCGGCTCCAACATGGGCGACGATCACAAGGAGTACTTCTCCGGTGAGCAAGCCCTCAAGGCCTCCGGCAAAGACAACACCATGAACCAGTTTGGCTAAACGCTCTTCGTAGGGCCGAATTCATTCGGCCGACTGGTAAGCTAAGGGGGAATGGGAAACCATTCCCCCTTTTTATGATGCTGCTAAAATAGCGGATTTAGAATTGGGGTCAGATCCGGATCTGACCCCAGCCAAGCAACCCCAGCGGAGCAGGAGAGTTCATGCGCCTGATGCTCGCCCCCATGGAGGGCGTTGTCGACCACACTATGCGTGAGCTGCTTACCGGGCTGGGCGGCCTGGATCGCTGCATCACTGAGTTCGTGCGGGTAACCGAACGACTGCTGCCGGCGCGGGTGTTTCATCGCTATTGTCCGGAATTGCGCCGCGGTGGATGCACAGCCTCGGGGGTACCTGTGTACCTGCAATTGCTGGGCGGCCAGCCCTCTCCCATGGCCGACAACGCGGCCCGAGCCGCCGGGTTGGGTGCACCGGGAATTGATATAAATTTTGGCTGCCCGGCCAAAACCGTCAATCGCAGTGATGGCGGCTCAATTCTGTTGCGCGAACCTGAGCGCGTGCACCGCGTAGTCGCCGCCGTACGCCAGGCAGTCCCCGGCGATGTGCCGGTTACCGTCAAGATTCGCCTGGGATACCAGGATCGCGACCTGCTGGAAGAGAATGTGCGTGCCATTGCCGATGCCGGGGCCACTGAACTGGCCATACACGCGCGCACCAAACGCGATGGATATCGACCGCCGGCCTACTGGGAAGAGATAGCCAGGGCCAGGCAATGGGTGAGCTTGCCGATTGTCGCCAATGGCGAGATATGGAGCCCGGCCGATGCCAGGCGCTGCCGAGAGGTCAGCCACTGCGATGATCTCATGCTGGGACGGGGTATTTTGTGTCGGCCTGACCTGGCCCGCCTGATTGCCTGTGATCAACGGGGCGAGACAATGCGTTCAATGCCATGGCCACAGGTGCAGGCGTTGGTACTACAGCTATTCGACTCCAATATCGCCAACTACGAACCCCGTTACGTCGGCAACCCCATCAAACAATGGCTGGCGTACCTGCGCAACTACTATGCACCGGCCGCCTGCCTGTTTGAGCGCATTAAACGATTTCGTGACCCTGCGGATATACGCCAGATATTACTGGAACCACTTACAGCACTGACCGATACTACCAGCGTTACGTCAAATGTAAGGCCTGACCCCGTAAAACACGAAAAACACAGCCTGGCAATTACGCAGAGTGCATAGCAATGAGTGTAGACATTTCACCGGTCGATTCCGCAGAGGCTGGCTGGTATGGGGCCGATCCCACTATCGATGACCTCAAGGCCAATCCGCACGGTCACTACAAACAACTGCGCGAACAAGCTCCCGTCAACCTGACCCCCGAGGGCCGTTGGCGGCTGTCCCGCTACGCCGATATCCAGAAGCTACTCAAGAACAGCAAAGTTGGCATGCGCCATCTCAATGGCCTGATTCCCGACCACACCCGGGAAGAGACCGAGTCATCCAAGTTTATGTTGCGCCAGGACCCACCCGATCACGATCGCCTGCGACAGCTGGTCAGCAAGGCTTTTACGCCCCGGGCACTGGCTGCCCTGCGGCCGCAGGTACAGAGCCTGGTTGATGCAGAACTGGATAAAGTCATTCCGCGAGGAGAAATGGACCTGGTGGAAGACCTGGCATTACTGGTACCCGCCGCCTCCATGTGTGCCATGCTGGGTATTGGTTTTGATGACAGACACCGCCTTTCGGCGCTGGTCTCCCATGTCACCTACCTGTTGGCAGCCAAGGCATATCCCGAACTTCAGGAAACAGCCATGGCGGCCGTAGAGGAACTGGCGCTCTATATGTTCGAGTTGATAGAGCAGCGCCGCCAGGATCCGGGAGAGGACATTCTTTCCGCCCTGGTACTGGCTGAGGAAGCCGGCGACAAACTCAGTGCAGAAGAGTTAATACAGCAGTGCATGGGCCTGCTGGTGGCCGGCCTGGAAACAACTATTGGCTTGATCGGCAATGGTATGCGTTGCTTCGCGAACCACCCGGATCAGTTTGAACACCTGGCCGCACAGCCTGAACTGATTGCATCGGCCGTAGAAGAGTGTCTGCGCTACGAGCCCTCAGTGCCTATGACCGTGCGCGTATTGTGGGAAGACACCCAATTTGGTGACGTTATGATTCCCGCCGATAGCGTGGTTAGCGCTCTGCTCATCGGCGCCAATCGCGATCCGGAAATATTCACCGATCCCGACCGTTTCGATATTAGTCGCGATGAGGCCAAGCACTGTTCGTTCGGCGGCGGCATCCATTTCTGTCTTGGCTCACACCTGGCCAGGATGAACGCGGAAATCGCCTTTTCTTCAATCGCCAGGCGCGTCAAAAACATTGAGCTTGATGAAAGCGGTTTCGAATGGGCGCCTTCGCTGTTTCGCATTCCCGGCAAAATTCCAGCGAGGTTTCAGCTGCGCCAGTGAGCGATTGGTTACACACCGGTGCAATCGCATGTCTGCTGGTATTGGCGCCGCTGTCTCACGCGCTGGACCCAGCCAAGACCATTCCACAATACGTTCACAAACACTGGAATAATCTCGACGGTCTGCCCCAGAACACCATTACCTCCATCGCCCAAACTGCCGATGGGTATTTGTGGATGGGAACCCTGGAGGGCCTGGTGCGCTTTGATGGTTCCCGCTTTACTTTGTTCAATACCCGCAACAGCGCCGATTTTATTCACAATATGGTGGTCTCATTACTGGTCGACAGCCAGGATCGCCTCTGGGTTGCCACCTCTGGTGGAGGATTACTGATACTAAAAAACGGGGCCATTAGCCGGTTGACTACCGCACAGGGCTTGCCCAGTGACCAGGTGTCGGTGATTTTTGAAGACACCCGCGGCACTATCTGGGTGGGCACAGACGGTGGCGGGCTGGCCAAAATTATCGATGGTGAGGTGCAGATCGCTCACTCTTTTGCACAACTGGGCACCAGTATTCGCGCTATCGAGGAAAGCAAAACCGGGCTCTGGATTGGCACTGAAAACGGCCTGGTATTACTACGATCGAACGGCACTCACACGCGCTTCGATACCCGTGATGGCCTGTCCCACGCCAGTATTCGCGCGCTGCTTTCTGACCATTCTGGTGCATTATGGGTGAGCACGGATTTGGGTCTGGACAAACTGGAGCTAGGCCGTTTTACCACTGTAAAACACCTCACATCTGCAGACCACGACATTGTCCTGGCCATGCACCAGGATCGCGACAACAACCTCTGGATTGGCACCGACGGCGGCGGCCTCAAACGCCTGCACAATGGACAGCTCAGCACCTTCGCATCTCACAACGGTCTCTCCAATGACTCGGTGCTAGCCCTGTACGAAAGCGCCGATGGCAGCCTCTGGATTGGCACCAACCTGGGCGGTCTCAACCAACTCAAGGATGGCCGTATAACCACCTTCACTACCGCCGAAGGACTGTCTGCCAACTTCATCCGCGCCGTACATGAAGATGCGGGCGGTACCCTGTGGATAGGCACAGAAGGCGGTGGCCTGATGCGCTATCGCCAGGGCCAGTTTGACAGCTTTACTACCGCCAATGGCCTGCCCGACAATACCGTGTTTTCTATACTGGAAGACAGCAAAGGTGAACTGTGGATCGGCACCGACAGCGGCGTGGCACACCAGACAGCGGAAGGCTTTGAAGTCTTTGACGAGCAATCGGGCTTGTCGGACAACACCGTTCTGGCCCTGCTGGAGGACAGCGCTGGAACACTGTGGATAGGCACCTATGCCGGCGGACTCAATCAATTCAAAGACGGTATATTTACGACTCTCACCACGGCAGACGGACTGGGTAACAACACCGTCAACACTCTTCTTGAAGACCGCAGCGGTGCGCTCTGGATCGGCACCCGCGGCGGCGGATTAAGCCGCCTTGTCGATGGCGTTTTGACAACCTTTACCACGGCGGATGGGCTCTCCGACGACCTGGTATTTGCCCTGCACGAAGATACCGAAGGCGCCCTCTGGATTGGCACCTACGGTGGCGGCCTCAACCGTTATCAAAACGGTCAGTTCAGCGTCGTCAATGAATCCCACGGGCTATTCGACGATGTCATTCACCACATTATCGACGACGGTCAGGGCAATTTCTGGATGAGCAGCAACCGCGGCATTTTTGCGGTCGACCAGGCCGGGCTGAACGCGGTCGCCGATGGAGAGCTCGACAAGGTGAAATCAATCGTGTTCGGCACCAGCGACGGTATGAGAAATGTAGAGTGCAACGGGGGTGCCAACGCTGGCACCCTCGGGCGAGACGGCACCCTGTGGTTCCCGTCGGTGGAGGGTTTAGTGGCCGTCGCACCCGCGTCTGCTGGCAAATCCGGACAAGCGGCACAGGTACTCATAGAAGAAATCCTGGTCGACGGCCAGCGACTATCGAGAGAAGGTAATCTGGAGCTGGACGCGGGCGTTAAAAACCTGGAGCTTCACTACACGGCGACCGAGCTGTTTGCCCCGGAGAAACTGCGCTTTCGTTATCGACTGCAGGGCTATGATGAGCATTGGATAGACGCAGGCATCCGGCGCACTGCTTATTACTCACAGCTACCCGCCGGAAAATTCGAATTCCAGGTGGTGGCTGACTACGGTAACAACAGCTGGAATATCACAGGAGACGGGCGGCTGTTGAAAGTTGCCCCTCACTACTACGAAACGCTTTGGTTTCGCAGCGCCGCGTTATTTGGCCTGTCTCTGCTCATTTATGGCATTTTTCGAATTCGCGTAAGCCGGCTGACCCGGCACAACCTGCGACTCGAAGAACTGGTATTCGAGCGTACTGCGGAATTGGAAGCGGTCAATACGCAACTGTCGCAATTGGCCAGCGAAGATGGATTAACCGGATTGCTGAACCGCCGGGCTTTCGATACAACTTTCCACCAGGAGTATCGTCGCGCCGAGCGCGCCAAAGCTCCACTGGCATTGCTGCTACTGGATATCGACTATTTTAAGCAGTTCAACGATACCTATGGCCACCCGGCCGGCGATGTGTGTTTGCAGCAGGTCGCCAGGGCACTGGATAAAGCCTGCAATCGAGCGGGGGAATCAGTGGCCAGGTACGGCGGCGATGAGATAGCCATCATCCTGCCTTCAACGACTCTGCAGGGCGCCATGCTACATGCGGAAACTCTGCGGCAACATATACAGGAACTGGCAATAGCGCACAGCGGCTCCGACCTGGGTGGTGAGATCACCGCCAGCATCGGCGTTAGCAGTGCTATTCCGAACGCCGACCTGCAGGCAGCGGACATTCTGGCGGCGGCAGACAAGGCGCTTTATCGCGCCAAGGAAAACGGACGCAACTGCATTGCAGGCGAAGCCCACTCATAGTGCCGGTTTCGATTGCCTGCGCAGCAATCTGCCCCCGGGAGTTGGCAGGCACCTATGGGGGCCTTCCAGCAGGCAAACCAAAAGCGGACAATCTATGTGCTACAGAACCGGACATTTCTATTTGTTGCTAACATCGCCGAGAAGCTGTTCCGGGCCGACCCGCCAGGAAGACTCGCACAATTTTTTGGGTTGTAATCGTCACTGGTAAAGTTCAACAATAACTACAGACTCTCAGCAGTAACATACGGAGAAACGGCGATGCCGGAAATTAGCGTTCAACACCAATGTGCAACACTGACCGACCTGATTGATACCGAATCCTTTGGTGAACCCATCGGCGAGTTGCCCAGGCAAACCGACAGCGGCTTTTTTGAAGGGGACAAGCTGTTTGCCGGAACCTGGCAGTGCGAGCCTGGGAAATTGCAGCTAGACCTGAAGATCACAGAATTCTGCCACCTGTTGCAGGGCCATTGGATATTGACCTCAGAGTCCGGTCAGGTAACTGAAATCAAGGCGGGCGACAGCTGGGTGTTCCCCCTCGGTTGGAAGGGTACGGCTGAAGTACTGGAAACCGTGCGCAAAGTGTACCTGGTGATATCTCCGTAGCTTATGCCTGGCCCAGCTCCTGCACAGCGCGATAGGCCTGGTCGATGGCGACATGGGTATAGGCGTCGGCACCAGCATCTGAATTTGCCATAGTGATATTGCCATGGGGTTGACTGGCTATTTCGTGGGGCGCCTGCCCCTTCGGCCAGTCGGGATCCCACAGATCGAGATAGTCGTGACTGTAACCGTGGGGCCAGCGGTTGACAGTAATAGCGAGAATGTCGCGTTTCACATCGAAGCCGGCGGGACCCAACATGCCATCGAGAACCAGGCGCACTTCGCGCTCATAATCTTCAAAGCTGAGCGCCAGCATCCTGCTGCGTGAGGCCCGCATCTGTTCCTTCAAGTCGATGATGCTCTCGGGCGGCGAGATGGAGCCCCATAGAGTCAGTGGCACCGGCCCGGTATCGGAAAATTCATGTCGATATCCACCGGTGTTAAGCCCTTTAAACATGAAGACATTGGCATGCATACGGCCGGGGCAAGCGGCGCCCGCAATACCTAGCTTATCCATGGCTTCACTGGATCGAATTAACACATTGGTCAGCAGCAAGGGGCGTTTGACCTGGTACTTCTGTGCTGTTTTCTGGGCTTCCGGCAAGTCCGGGCAGAGGTGAGGGATGATCACATGGTAACAGGCCATTACGCAGTGCCGGGCCTGCACGCGCTGCGCCTGCCCGTTGTTGATATAGGTAACATCTACTCCGGCATCGGTATTTACCGCATTGATTACAGTTGAATTCAGACGCAGACGCGCCCGGGAACCTGCTTTGTCCAGCTGACGGTAGTCGAACTCTGCCAGTGCGATATTGTCGGCGTTGGTACCTGGCGCAACATTCGGAATAAGAGAATGCACCAGTAGCCGTGCGACGCTGGCATTGCCATCGGGAAACATGGCTACCGGATAATCCCACTCATCGGCCGCGGCATCCTCGCCCAGCAGGTGCAGGCCGGGCAGGCCCTGCCACACACACTCTGAGACAGACAAGCTGCGCGTCTGCACGCCCCAGCTGCCGTGATTGGCGTTATCGAACAGCTGTATAGCCTCATCTCCGAGGCCGCCATGCTGGCGCAGAAAATCCGTGTAGCGTGTAGTCTCGAGATAGGCTTCGGCCTGCTCTTCGCTCAGGTCCTCCAGCACATTGTCACGCCTGGTGTAAAATTTCTTCAACTGTTGCCGCGCCGTTTGACTGATGGGAAACTCGTCAACGCAACGGGCCATAAGGGCCGGATCTATGGATCGAAAGCTGCAACCGGTCACCAGCTTGTTTTCCCCATAGGTCTCCGCGTCGAACCACACCGCGGCTCCCTCCCTGCCATTGCGCCCATACTCGAACTCCTGGTTGCGCAACATTTTTTTCATGTCCACGCCCAGCTCTTCCATCAGGGCATTGACCGTGTCGCTGAACTTCCAGTGTTCAAGATTGTGGGTGCCGCCCAAGGACAGGCGCATCTGGCCGCCCTGATGGAATTCGTTGCGCCTGGCATGGCCACCAAAATCGTCATGGTTCTCGAGAATCAGGATGCGTGCGTCTGCACCGAATTTCTGGCGATAATAATGGCTAGCCGCCAGGCCAGAAATGCCAGCGCCGACCACCGCAAGATCGTATTCTTCATCCAGGTCCCGCGGTGAAGGAAATGCCTTGCCCTCGCGAGCCAGGGCATGAGCTGTTTCAAAAGAGCCCGGGTGCGAGCCGCGCAGACCTGTGCGTGTGGGCGGATAGTTCTGCCCTTCCCGGTCGGGATCGCCCGATGCCAGGCTGCCGATTGGCAGGCTAAGAGCAACGGCAACCAGCCCGGCATCATGAATCAAATCGCGTCGGCTGATGTCCCGATCCATGCCAAGTTCACTATCTGACTTTTTCACAAAACCCATCCTTAACGATATCTGTCGCTGCAGTTTAGCTTGTTTTATGTAGATCAGGGGTCAGAGTAAAAACTAAAGGCGCTTCTCGAAATAAACCGGCAATCCATCACGCGGCTTGGAAATAGGTGATTGCTGTACCGGCATTTCATAGCCGTCTTCAATTGACCAGCGATACTGCCTGAGCATCTCGAACATCACCAGCTTGACCTGCATAACCGCAAAGTGCAGGCCAATACACATGTGCGCGCCGCCGCTGAAAGGCACCCAGCAATAGGGGTGGTTTTTTTGTTCGGCACGCTCCTCGCTAAAGCGCAGCGGATCAAATTCGAGCGGCCGGGTCCAGTATTCATCCATATAGTGCGTGTGAATCGGATAGGTGGCCACGATGGCATTGGCGGGAATGGTTTGACCTTCAAATTCAAAGCCCTTGACGTTGTACTTGGGCAGGGTCGACAGGGGTGGATACATCCGCAGGGCCTCTTTCATTACCCAGTTGGTCTCAACCATCTGGTCCAGTTGTTCGTAGCCCAGCTTATCCACCCCCAGGGATTGCACCTCTGCCAACAGCCGCTGTTGCCACTGGGGATGTTTGGCCAGCGCGTAGGTCATACTGGTGAGGGTGCTGGTGGTGGTATCGTGCGCCGCCATCATCAGGAAAATAATGTGGTCAACAATTTCCTGGTCGGTGTAGCGGTTGCCGTCCTCATCCTCCGCCCGACACAGCAGGGAGAACATATCGGTGCCCTGCCCATTTCTCTTTGCCGCCACCTGGGAAAGAAAAAAATCACACATGTAGCGGCGCGCGCGAATACCTCGCCACAACAGGGTACCGGGAATATTGAGTGGTATTTTTGGCATGGATGCCGCCACAGTAGCTTCAAAAGCCTTGCTGATCTTACTGGCCTCCTCACCCAGGTCCATGCCGAGAAAAATAGTTGCCGCCAGGTCCAGGGTCATTTTCTTGAAGGTGGGGAAAACCAGCAGTGGCTCACCCGGGTTTATGGGCCATCCAGCCACCGCCTGCTGTACCTGCGGCACCATCTCCAGCATATAGCGCTGCATGGCCTTGTTCTTGAACCCGGCCTGCATTAAGCGCCGGTGGTAGCGATGGTCATCGCCATCACGCAGCATCAAGCCGTTGGGAAAGATCCGGCCGATAATCAGGTCCCAGGCTTTCTTGTTGGAAAATACCTGGCCCTGGTTTACCAGCGCCAGGCGATGTGCCTCCGCACCGAACAGGTGCACATAGGTCATGCCAGCAAATTTTTGCATAACGGCATTACCATACTTGCCTTGCAGGTACTGCGAGTGCTGCAGCGGGCTGTTGTAGCTTTGCTTTACCAGGCGCCAGGTTTCGAACAAACCGGTTTTGATCGGCTGTAACTCGGCAGCCTCTTGTAGTGCTGATGGCAGCCCCGCCGAAGAATGGGGGACGTTATTTTTCGTTTCAGTAAATATCAAGCTCACCTCCTGCCCTGAGAATCAGATTTGAGTATATGCAAATCATGGGGTCAGGTCGCCCATTGCCCTTTATGGGTAATGGGCGACCTGACCCCATTTTTTCACAACGGCCAGTGCTGGAGCGCGTGATAACTGACGCCACGCTTTCCCTGCCTCGATTCAAACAGCGTGAATTCCCTGAATTGCAGGGTGAAATCGGGCGGCTCCAACGGCGGCGGCGGTGGCAAGGTGCAGCGGCGGAACAAGGTGATATGCGGCCGGAAAGCCTTGCTGCGGCGCCTGCCGCCGGCCTGGGCGCTCAGTCCTTTCAGTCGGTCGGCCAACCGCTGTAGGTGAGCCGGACCGTGTTTCGACCCCAGCCACAAAATACCATGGCGCTGCCAATAACCTAGCTCGTTAAATGTGACTTCGCCAGGCTCTATCGACTGACGGCCCACAACTTCCTCGACGCTGGTGCACAGGCTCTCCAGATTGTACTGCGCAACTTCGCCGACAAATGCCAGTGTGATATGAAAGTTCCCGGCTGGCACCGACCGCGCCGTGCCGCCGACCGCCAGGTCCCGGAACGACCGGTCCCGCCAGTCGGCAATTTTCAGCTTGGCTTCGGGGGTCAGGTCCAAGGCAAAAAATATCCGCATACTATGCAGCATAGACCCGTTTGAGATGCCCTTCACCCCAGGCAATTAACCCAATTTCAAAATCAAAGACCCCAAAACATCAGCGGTATTTGCTATGCTGGTGAAGACTCTTAGCGGTATAGAGATTCCTAGCTCGGGGGAGCCCAGTTGAGTGAAAACATGAGACCGGTCGTACTGGCAGTTGACGACACGCCAGAAAACCTGGATGTCGTGAAAAATATCCTGGTACCTGACTATACGGTCAAGGTAGCAACTACTGGCGCGCTGGCCTTGAAAATCGCAGCTAAGCAGCCACCCGATATTATTTTGCTGGACGTCATGATGCCTGAAATGGACGGCTACGAAGTATGCCGCCGCTTGAAGAGCGATCCAGCCACCGCTGAAATCCCCATCATCTTCCTGACCGCGAAGGACCAGACCGCCGACGAAGCAGAGGGGTTTTCGCTGGGAGCCGCCGACTACATACACAAACCGGTCAACCCGCAGATATTAAAGGCCAGGGTGGCGACCCATGTCGCTCTCAAGCGCAGTATCGACGACCTGCATGAGTTATCTGAGGCCCTGGCGCTGGCCAAGGAAAGAATGGAAAACGAGTTGAACGTGGCGCACGATCTGCAAAAAAGTATGTTGCCCGATGTAGTGCCGGCCAGCCATCACTTTGAATTGTGCGCCAGTATGGATGCCGCCCGGGAAGTGGGTGGCGACTTTTACGACTATTTCATGCCGAATGATGAAGAGTTGTGGTTTTGCGTGGCCGATGTGTCTGGTAAGGGTGTGCCCTCGGCACTCTTTATGGCCATGACGAAGATCCTGCTCAAATCTCGCAGCCAGGATGACAGGACAAGCTCAAAAGTCATGACTCGGGTGAATTCAATACTCGCCGAAGACAACCCGGAATGTATGTTTGTCACTGTGTTCTTGGGGGTTTTGCAGGTCAGTTCCGGAACTGTCACCTATACCAACGCCGGCCACAACTTACCCCTAATCAAGCGAGCCAATGGCACAGTAGAGACAGTACCTGATTTGCACGGTCCGATACTGGGCGTTCAGGAAGGCATAGAATATGGTGAGAGCTCTATTGAGCTTGGCCCCGAAGACACCCTACTGGTCTACACCGATGGGGTGACTGAAGCCATGGATATCGAAGAGCAATTGTATTCTGGCAGTCGACTCGAAAATTTACTCCTGTCAATAGAACGCCCTACAGCAGAGTCCCTATTGAAAACTGTGCTTACATCCGTGGATGAATTTGCGGTCGGCGCGGAACAGGCTGATGACATAACCATGATTGCCCTACGTTTTATCAGGTAGCAGGGGCATCGCGATGGCGCGTTCAGCCTCCTCCTTGATTACCTTCTGAATGCGTTGATAGAACTGCTCAGCTTCATCTGGTGAGTCACCAACGGCGACCACGCCGAATCGACCATTCTCGCCCACAGTGGCCAGCATATGTAGCAAAATCCCGGTTTGTCGCGACTGGTCAAAATGAAGGCCGTGTCGAATGACGATGTCGAAAAGATCGCTGGGCGTGAAGGCGTGGTAGAGGGTCGATTCAAGATGGTCGCTGGAGACATAGTACTTCTCGATACCGCTGGGTGCGCGGAAAACCCCTTCATCGGCACAGTAGCTGCCGTCGGTGAGAAACTGGAGCATCTCAAAAGGATGCGTCGTTCCACCTTGGCGCAGGTTAATTTCGATGGCGTAACAAAGCCAGTTATCAGCCTCGTCGCGCAGGGCGACAAAATCGATTGCGAAGCGACCCAGCGCCCCGAGGTCCGCCAGGCATTCTCCCACCTTCTGCGCTGCCGTACCGATAAGCGCGGCATAACCCGGATCAGCGGGAAAGCGGCTGCCGAGAAAGCTCTGCCCGCTGGGTCCTCCCAGTAGCTGATCGTGGGTCGAGAGAATGTCCACATCGCCTAAGGGCGACACCCGCAGCTGCACGCTAGGACTGCAGAAGTCGCGGCCTTGAATTCGCTCCTCGACGATTCCGCCCAGTTTTGCCAGGCTCTGGGAAAAACTCCCAAAGTCCAGGCTTGGCAGTTCGTACTGCATTGATTGCATGCGTGCATGCAGCGCGTCGGCGAATTCCGGGGCGTTGGAATCGGGCAAGTTCTCCAGGTCGACCACGGCATTGCCCTCGCCAGAAATCGAGTCGTTCAATTTAACCATGGCACTGCTCATGTCAGGCTTCTGTCGGCATAACTCGGTAAGGGCCGTGTTTGCTTCGTCCATG